>OGCI01000274.1_pt1 | contig 64768 bp, 61 predicted proteins | sample 1570021 | NCBI WGS metagenome assembly OGCI01 (sample SAMN06264664, study PRJEB24512) | hot springs metagenome | isolation source: Hot spring water | place: South Africa: Tshipise | collected 2015-06-21
TTGGCCTTCCATTTTACCGATCAGGAGGTCTTTTTTTTCTTCTTCTATTCGGATGTCTACCCAAAATACGATACACTATCAAATATAGAAACATTGTTAGAGCATTTGGCTCAGGTGCAAACATAAAAATCTGTCTAGTACGATCGCCGAAATAAAAATTCCCGTCCCACCGCTGGCAATGCAGGAGAAAATCGTGGCGGACTACCAGGTGATTGATAAGGAAGCGGAGCAGGTGGAAAGGGAGATTGAACAATATCGGCAAATCATGCAGCAAAAGACACAGGGTTGCTTCTCTCATGGGCGCGAAAAATGTACTGGTTTCTTGCACACATCAATCGAAAAAGTATTGACCCTACACAATATCCAGACAGAGATTTTATTTACATTGATATAAGCAAGGTCGAAAAAGAGACAGGCATCATAGACTTTTCGCAGGCTATCAAGGGCAAAAATGCGCCTTTGCGGGCACGACGAATAGCCCCGAAAGGTAGGGTCATTATCTCTACGGTTCGTCCGAATCTAAAAGGTTTTGCCTTTGCTGAACGGGATACCACAGATTTGTGTTCTCAACGGGTTTCGCCGTGCTGGAAAGTAAAGATGAGAATGTTCTTAGCAATAAAGCTCTGTATTATGCCTTTATGTTTCTCGATGACTTTACGCAGCAAATGACCGATGCGATGGCCAAGGCTGGTTATCAGAGTATCGACCAATCTGATAGAAGGTCTAAAGTTGCGAATACCCGATAAAAGCGCACAACAAGCTCTCATTCAAAAATTGAGTGAATTAGAAGCCCGTCTGCGCTTCGCCCGCGAGGTCATTGCATTCGCTCCGGCGCGACGGCAGGAGGTGTTGGTTTCAAATATATAATCACGCCCACATCAAACTTTCTCTACAGCACGCCGTCAAGGAAAAAAGTGAAATTGCTCTATAAAAAATGATGTTTTAATTTGGCATACTCAAGGCTCAGGAAAAACCTATACGATGATTACCGTAGCGAGGCAACTTCTTGAAAATCCAATCTTAGAGAATACCACTGTGACTATGCGGTTGACAGAAACGAGCTCGAAAGTTTGAAATTGATGAAAATCGAACCGCCAGTTCAAAAAGGCACCTGCAGGAACTGCCTCAAAAAGACACCTGTGGCTTAATCGTTAGTATCATTTATTTATAAGTTTGAAGGTAGCTATATTTGTTTTGGTTGACGAGGCACATAGAACCACAGCGGGCGATTCAGGAAACCATCTTATAAGATCTTTGCCTAATGCTCCTACATTGGTTTTACCGGCACACCTATGGATAAAACTTCACACGACAAAGACACATTTTAGTAGAGAAAGATTCCCTAATTCCAACGAAAAAGGAATCCTACCGGATCATTTGCGCTTCATACCCCCCAAATTACTCACTATAACTGCAATAGCAATTACCAAACCAATAACAATCTCTTGATAATAGGCGCTAATATTTAAAAGGTTAAGCATATTGGAAATAAGGCCCATGAGCACAACACCTAAAAATGTTCCCAAGGCGCTCCCCTTCCCACCCGTAAGGGGTACTCCCCCAATAACAACTGCAGCAATAGCCCGTAACTCTAATCCCGATCCCGTAGAGGGCAACGCAGAACCAAGACGTGAGAGAAGCACCATGGAAGCTAAACCGACCAAGGCTCCGTTCAGGGCGTACACTAAAATTTTGATCTTTAACGTATTCACACCGGAGAGAAAAGCCGCTTCTTCGTTCCCCCCCACAGCATAAATTCGTCGCCCCGTTCGCGTATATCGGAGAATAAGAAAAAGCAAAATATAGGTCGCAACGAATGGGAAGATGGGATTGTGAATTCCTAAGGTTGTTCCTCTTCCCAAAAGATAAAACTTCCCACTTAGCGACTGAGTGACACCTCCAGTAACAACCAGTGCAAGTCCATAGAAGATGCTCCGCGTAGCCAAGGTCATAATAAAAGAGGGAGTTTTTGTCACCGCAACCACAAATCCGTTCAGGGTACAACCGAAAACCGCCATTAAGAAACCCAAAAATATTGCTAAGAAAATACTATATCCTTTCACCACCAACGAAGCAGCAAAAGTGGTGACAAAACCGACTAATGATCCTATGGAAATATCAAAGTTTCCCGAGATCATTACCAAGGTTGCCCCAGCAGCGGCGATACCTAATACTGCATTTTGATTGAGAATATTGAGCCAGTTCCGTAATGAGAAAAAGGCAGGGTTTAGAAAAGTAGTAATACTGCTCATGACGGCAATTAAAATGAGCAAAAAGAAAGACTGGGTAAGAGACCTGGTAGACTTTCGATAACGCAAAGCGCTAATCCTCATCATTCATTTTCCTCCCCAAGGCACAAGAAAGGATATTCTCTTCGCTCGCTTCTTCCTTATTTAAAATAGCAACCATCTCCCCATCACACATCACGCCCACGCGGTCACTCAAAGCAATTAACTCTGGCATGTCAGAAGAGACCATAATTACAAACTTGCCATCCTCTGCTAACTTCACCATCAATCGGTAAATTTCTTCCTTCGCCCCTACATCGATCCCCCGCGTAGGTTCGTCAAAAAGGTATATTTTTCCTCGGGTTAAAAGCCACTTCGCCAAAACTACCTTCTGTTGATTCCCGCCGCTGAGGTACATCACTTCCTGATCGATGTGAGGAGTTACAATTTGCAGCTGCCCCACTATCTTTTCTACCTTCTCCCCCTCAATTTCGAGGTTCAACCATTCCCTACGGGTGAGATTAATGGTAGCAAGAACCGTGTTTTCCCTCACCGAACGACTCAAAATTAAGCCCGTTTTCTGGCGATCCTCGGTAATTAAGCAAATCCCTCGAGCAATAGCCTCCAAAGGAGAGCGAGGGATAATATTACGTCCGTTCAAGAGCAACTCTCCTCCTTCACGTGGATCGAGCCCAAAAAGCAGCCTCAATAATTCAGTTCTTCCCGAGCCCACCATACCTCCAATACCAAATATTTCTCCCGAGAACACTTGGAAACTGACATTCTTTACCATAACTCCCCGAAGATTGTGGACTTCCAAGACCTCTCTCCCGTCATCTCTTTCCTGAGATGGCAGCCGTCCCCGAACATAAAATAACTCCGCCGGACGACCTACCATTTCCCGAATCAACGTATCTTGGTTCACTTTCTCCACCTCATGGGTTGCCACTTTTTTTCCGTCCTTGAGCACAGTTATCCGATCACCGATCTCAAAGACCTCCTCTAAGTGGTGAGAAATGTATATGATCGCTACTTCCCGTTCCTCAGCCTGTCGCAAAACCTTAAAGAGCGTTGCCTTTTCCACCGCCGAGAGGGCAGCAGTTGGTTCATCAAGGATGAGAACCCTCGCTTCTTGTGACAGTGCTTTGAGAATCCCTACAATTTGCTTCTCAGCATTAGAAAGATTCTCCACGAGCTCTCCTGGAGAAAGAGCAACCCCAAATCGAGAAATAATTTCTCCTGCTCGTTCCATGGTTTTACTTCGGGAGAACAATCCCCATCGAGCAATCTCTTCATGACCCAAAAAAATGTTCTCTGCCACGGAAAGCGAATTTACCAAAACGCTCTCTTGGTATACCGTCTGAATCCCTAAGGTAATTGCTAACGAAGGATGAATAGTTCGATAAGTCTTTCCAAAGACCTTAATGGTTCCCTCATCGGGAACAAGCGCACCGGAGAGAATCTTGATAAAAGTTGTTTTCCCAGCACCATTTTCTCCCACTATACAATGGACTTCACCCGCATAGAGAGAAAAAGTGATATTCTTTAAAGCCTGGACTCCAGGGAAGTTTTTCGATACATTGTCAACTTCTAATACAAGTTCTTGAACCATTTTAAGCTCCTTCGGGGGGAAATTTTCCTCCCCCCCCGTTTTTACTTTTTAAACTCTTCAAAGGTTTGATACACCAGTTCTATCGCTTTCTCGTCGGCCTTCCAAGCTACCGCTTGATCCACGTTTTCTTTCGTGATCCAGATCATAGGAATGAGAATTTTTTCGGGTACCTTCTCGCCCATGACGTGGCGATAGAGAGCTTCGAAACAAACCACTCCTTCCACACCAGGCGAGGTTGAAACCGTGGCTTGAAGCTCGCCATTCTTAATCGCTTCTAAACCTTCTGGAGATCCGTTGTTACTGATCACCTTAATAGGATTGTTCAACTTGCCAGCATCTTTCAAAACCTGTAAAACACCCATGGCCATATCTTCATTAGAAACGTGAACTACGGTGAATTCTTGACCAGACTGAAGCATGTTCTGCATGACGTTCATCGCCTTCTCGCGATTATAGTCAGCGGGATGAATGCCGATAAGCTCGTTTTTACCCAGTTCTTTCATCTTGCCGGTCAAACCACTTAAAAGCATGTCAATAGGTCCCTGGCCAATGAGACCAGTAATTTCTAATACTTTTTCCCCTGGATAGTGTTCGGCAATATACTCAGCAATCATTTCCCCCAGTCGAACCCAATCGAACTCAATATCACAAACCACTTTCCCTGGTCCCTCCGCAATGTGACTCATTTCTACTGTCAGGGGGATACCCGCAGCGTTACATTTTTGTGCGGCAATCTGTGCACCATCGGGATTGAAAGAAAACAAGTTGATCCCATCTACCTTCTTGGTTATGAGGTCTTCAATGTTTGCCAACTCTTTTTGTTGATCGTAGTCAGAGTTGAGTACTATTACATTGACTCCCCGTTTTTGAGCTGCAAGGAGAAATCCATCTCGCGCATAGGCATACCATGGGTCACTTCCCGGCATAATGTACCCAAAAACCAATTGTTTCCCTTGCACAACTGAACTCAATACTCCTAACGTGCTCACCACTATGATCGCCAAAACAAACCACTTCCAAAATCTCATAACCATAGCCTCCTTTCTTCTCGCTGCCCACAAATTCAAAACGCATCGAATCATTTGTCTTTTCCTACCACCCCCGATCGTTTTTAATCATCAAAAATCGTTTCGCACCTTTACCGGCTTTCCCGTTTCAATCGACTGATAAGCAGCGTAACAAACGGCAATTGACTTTGCTCCTTCCACACAATCAGGAATAGGAGTTTTATTCTCCAAGAGACACTCTTCGAAGTGTCGGAGATAGCGCAATACCGTCATTCCGTGTCCAAAGGCTCCCTCCATTTCAGGAGGAAACATCGTCTCCCAGGGAGATTTGATCTCGAATTTATCAAAAACGACTTTCACCCGTCCTCCTTCTTTATCGGTGAAATCAGCAATAACACTCCCTTTGGTTCCAAAAAGCGAAAGACCCATCATGGGTATAGGAGGATGCACGATACCATAGGCTCCAAGAATTCGAGCAATCACTCCATTCTTAAATCGTAGCGTGAGAAGAAAATTCTCTAAAAGGGGATATGCAGGCGTTAAGCCGCTCCGATTCCCCAAGGCAAATACTTCATCTACATCTCCCAAAAACCAGCGCAAAACGTCTACCGGATGACACACTCCTCCATACATGAAGTCTTGCGGCGCAGTGAGTCTCCAAGGAGTAAAGGCAAATACTGGGCGCATATCGTGGACATAATGTGTCTCAGCAAGAATAACATCACCTAATTGACCTTCTTCAACGAGAACCTTAACACTGGCAAACTGGGGTTCATATCGCATAGTTTGACCTACTAAAAATTTTAGGTTTTTGGTTTTTACCAATTGACAAATTTTCTCTGCCTCCTCCATACGAGTGACCATAGGTTTCGTGCAGATTACGTGTTTCCCTGCCTCAAGAGCCCGGATGGCTTGCTCACCGTGAAGGTGGTCAGGGCTGAAAATAGCTATGACCTCTATCTCTTCTTCTTCAAGGAGCTCGCTGTAATCTGTGGTCACAAAGCGAATATGAAACTCTTGTGCCAGACCTTCCAATTTTCTCTCATCGATATCACATATCCCTCGTACCTCAAGAACCGAGTCATCGACGCGATTAATGGGGAGCACATTAGCTCCCATACCTAATCCAACAACTCCAATGCCAATTTTTTTCATTCCCTACTCCACCCCCTAAGGCACGATAACTTCAACATCGAGAAGCTTTCCCACCTCTAAAAGCTCATCGAGAAGATCCCCATAAACCAGAGCCTGATGATGTTCAACGCCATGGGCAAAAATGGTTTCTATTACTCTTCGAATTCCGGCGTCGAAAAGAATTTCGGCATAAGCACCCTTGAAGTAATCTCGTGCCGGTACAATCTCCCCCGTAGCAACGAAGAGCTTGAGAGTTTCTTCAAGCTGAGCGAAACGGGCAATCGTAACCCTTCCAGGGGTAAAAGGAAATTCAATTACGGTCGTACCAGGAGCTAAGGTATGTTTTTCTAAGGTTATCTCTCCCTGCGCATCTGCATACATACTGGGAGCCTGGCCACAATGCCACATGACACCTATATTCCGTTCCTCGTTTACCTTTACGATTTCTAAGAGTACTCCTGGTTTTCCGCTCAAAAGGAATTCAAGATACATACTCAACAACAAACCCACATCACCCTCGCAACCGACGATCATACCTTCATCGGCCAGCTTAGATATGGAAAAGCAGGGGTTGAGATCAAACCAGTTTTTGAGCTCTGGTTGACACTTAATCGAAATACAGTCGAGGTTGTATTTTTCCAAGAAACGCTTCAAGGCAAGATAAGCTTTTGCACTATTGGCTAAATCTTGCTCGGAGACAAAACACCTTACCTTTTCGCTTCCTTGAACATACAGGGAAGAAGTTACCCGATCCACTTCTTCTCTTGGCAAAGCGTTGATTTCCTCAAGAAAGTCACGAATTTCAAAGTGAACCAACTCCACACCGAGAATTCTCCTTATGGTCATTTCATCATAGGTCGCCGCAAAATACCCCGTGAATGGAACACCTATAAGACCTATTGTCGAGCGACGAAGAGCCTTCAAACTTTGAAGCGCACGAATTTTTTGGTTAAAGAAAGTATATACTTTTGTTTCGCTCGGTAAGCCAAAGAGGAATTCCGGAGTTTTTCCAATCTTTCGCAATGCCGAATTATTACTCATTGCTCCGGCAAGCGAATTAATTTGCAATCCACCCTTCCGCGATACACCTTCAGGGTACGCCCAAAGCACGAGCGGACCACGATAGTCATTCACCACAGAGAGAATGTAACGATCGAGATTAAAAGTCCCACTTTGGATGATAAGGAGATCCGGTTGACACCGATCCAAGAGATTGGCAACGGCACCAAGACGCTCTTGTACGGTAACTTCCATCTCCTCAAAGGTTCTTCTCCCCATGGCCATTTCCTCAAAAACCAAGCTGGGCAAGGGGAGAATGTCTATTCCCTCAAAACCCCGAAGCATTGCCAGAGACTCCTCTTCTATTCTTTTCGATTCCTCTAACTCAAAATAAGGATTGATGGCAAAGGTAAGAAAAGCAACTGTTACAGCAGGATTCTGTTTCATTTCTCATCATCATCCTCCTTCTTTCAGCTTGACTTTCACCTTGTCCCGTCTTATCTCTTGGACCAAGCGATAAGCATTTCCGTAGAATATTTTCTCCACCTCCTTCAAGGACCATCCCGCTCTTTGAGAGGCTTTCTTCACAGCTCGCAGACTCTCATAGAGCATAGGAGCAAAACTATATCCAAGGTGGGGATTCGAGAAACTCCAAGGGTAAGATTCTTGAGTGACAAAAAGGTTTTGCTCATTCACGCATACGGTCTTACCACGCACTGCAGATATTGGTAAATCTGAACCAAAAATAATTCTCTCCGGAGCAATTCGTGAAAACACAAATTCTAACACTTCCCAATTCTGCACCACAGTAATATCCCAAAAGAGATTAGGAAGGGTGGAGAGTTTTTCTAAACTTTTCTCAATAGACCACAAGCAATATGACCTCCCCAAATGGGCGAGAACGACTTTGATATTGGGATAATGAGAAGCAAGCCAGTGAATTTGTTCCACATTCAACGGATCGGCGAGACGCAACTTTCGTGGAATGTGTAAAACAACGCATAATCCCTGGCGGTGAGCGAAATCGAGTTGTTCCTCGCTGAGCATATCCATAATGGACACGTCGTTCTGCTCCTTGTGGACAACAAAAGTCCAGTACGGCTTATAGCCTATAAACCCGGGGTGATCAAAGAAGGGTTTCAAGTCCTCTAAGGGAGTAGCGGGGCCAACCAAGGTAAGAGCGAAGAAACGCTGGTCATCGACCATCGTTTCCACATAGCGATTGTTTTTTTGGAGATCGACACCGGGATAAGGCATACCGAATAAGAGAAAAGAGAGCTCACGACCAGGTAGTGCTTCTCTATAGAACGCTAAGAGTTTTTCACAACGAAACTCATCGACAACGACGGGGAGCGAAGGAAGATCACTGCGAAAAGAAGACGGCATAACGTCTTTCGTCCAAAGATGAACGTGAAAGTCAAAAATACGCTTGGGCAAAAAATCATCGAATTCACGTTGAAAAATTTTACGGTCTTCAGGAGTAACGATAAGATCAAACACTTAATCTACCCCCTCGGCAAGCTTTCCAAAAATTCTCTGTACTTCTCGTATCCTCTCCGGTACACGTCGATGTGTTCTCCTCTTTCTCTCACCATTTCCACTTCCACCGGAAAGAACGTTTCCCCATCGTCAAGAACACTGCTCTCACCCCGTAGTGCTCGCCAACCTAAATATGCTAACTCTGCAGCTCCAAGTGCCGGAGCATCAATAATTCCTACTCGTTCTAAGGAAATGTCCCGAATAGCGAGGATATCGGCAATAATTTGCACCCACACCTTACTTTTTGCTGCCCCACCATTCAACCGAATCTGGTGAATGGGAATCTCTTGCGCAAGAAGATACTCGAATTGTCTCAAAACTTCATAACCAATACCTTCCATCATAGCACGATAGAAGTGGTACTTATGATGGAAAAGTTGCACACCGAGAAAACCCCCGGGTGAAGTGACTGGATCGCCGAGTACGATAGGTACAAGATGAGGGAGGAAGAATAAACCTTCACTCCCTACAGGAAGCTCTTCTACCGCGCGATCGACTTGGGTGTAGTCCTCTACAAAGGGAGCGTCGAGACAAGCTCGGGTTATTTTTTCTTGAAACCACTTCAGGGCGGCACCACCACAGGGAATAGAGAAAAGGGCACCGAATTTACCCCGTACAACGTGCCGTTCAACGGCAACCTGAAACCGGGGGTCTTGCCAAAGTGATTCCATCGGAACTACCCCCGCCCAAGCGGTTCCTCCGGAGAGATGTATTATTCCCTCTCGTATCGCACCTACTGCAAAAGCAGCACAGAATTGGTCATGACCTCCCGTAAATACAAACGCCTCCCGAAGGCCGATCTCTCGGCACACCGAAGGTAAAACCATACCCACCAAACTTCCTGATTCACGAATGGATGACAATTGACCACGGTGTAGACCGAGATAACTCAGCAGTGAATCACTCCAGTCGCGGCGACGAATATCGCAAAGCATGCTGATACCGGCATTCGAAGGATCACAAAACCACATGCCTGTGAGACAGAAGGCGATAAAATCATTCACAAAGGCGACCTTAGCTATACGCTGAAAGGTCTCCTTTTCGTGTTCCCGCAACCAGAGCAACGTAGCCAAAGGGAGGGCACTCATTATACCATAACCGGTAAGCTGATAGAGCAAATTTTTGCCCCAGTCACGCTCGAGCATTGCCGCCACTTCCTCCCCCCTGCTATCCATCCAGGTAATCCCCTGTCGCAGAAGATGGTTGTGCTCATCGAGAAGGAAAAGGGTCCCTCCTTGAGTAGAAAGACCAATAATCAAACGATCTTTAACCTCTAAGGGCTTAACACTCTCCCCTATAACCACCTTGGTAGCCTGCCAAATTTCTTCTCCGCTCTGCTCCACCCAGCGAGGAAAAGGGGTAAAAAGAGAATAACTTTTATAATGAGTACTAAGACGTTCTCCCCGATCATTAAAAAGGAGTGCTTTTACGCCCGTCGTTCCGACATCCAAGCCGAGAAAGTAATCCACGCTTCAACTCCTCCCATAAACTCACCCACATTTTTCGATATCTCTCAACAATCTTTGTATGCGCTCACAGATACGGGAGAAAAGGGCATTCTTTTGTCGAACATCGAGATTCAAGAAACAACTGGTGGATTCGGAAAATCCATGACCGCTACTGTCGGTAAGGAAACCATGCTCAAGGCCTGGTAAATCTATGAAACCGCGATAACCCCCATATCCCGTAAGTGTAATTCCTCGTCCCTTGCTTGTCCGAATCACCTCGGGAAGATAATACTCATCGTAAATCTCAAGAGGAGTTCTCTCCTCCCAAACTGTATCTTTCCATCCTACTTCTACGTCTCCCATACCCAAAAAAAGCGCTACTCCGGCATCGAGAAAAGTTCGAACATATTCAGGATGAAACTCCCGAGGACTCAAGTGAGCGTTGACAGCCCGGAGTCCGGGAATTTTCAGAATACTCTCTATTAAGTGTCCAAAATCCCCACAACAGTGATAATAGAGCCCACCAAATGTTTCCGATATTTTTGCAAGATAGGGGAGATTAAATTCCTCAAAAAGTTGAGGAGAAAGAAGCACCGCTTCATCATCCGAAATAGAGATCCCTCGTGCACCCTTCAATAGGGGAAAACTATGTCCAGGTAAGGCGGGGTTTTTGAGGAGTCCATATTGCAAAGAATAGAACTCGATAAACGCCTCAGTTACCATGTGAAGAAGATGGTGCACTTCCTTCGGTCTTTCCCTCAAGGCGAGAAGAAAAGAGGTATTATCCCAAATAAGCGAGGCAACATCTAAGGGACTTTGAGGGTCGGTAACCGTTACCGGAAGAGCATAATCCGTCATCTCCTCGAAAAAATGGAGATGTTCTAAAATCCTAAGATATACGGGGTTATGAGCATCAGGTTTTTGCAGGTTCCAAACATCCCAATAGTTCTCAAAAATGAGAGGACGGGAGACTTGTGGGTCTCCATGGGATGGAACGATTACTTCGCAACCAAAAGCTTCAGCGAGCACGGTTACTCCTTCGAAGGAATCGATAAAAGGCATGTAATCCGTTTCGTGTTGAAGAGTGAGAACAATATTAGCGAGTTGGGCTAAAAGAAGCTTTTCTTTTGCTGAGAAGATCTCTTCACGAGGAAAGAGCACCGTCTGGGTTACCTGGATGACCGGAGGCCGATCCAGGGGTTCAAAGTGAAAAGCAGCAAAAATCCTTCGAGAAGAATCTTCTATCCGCTCTTTTTTATCATCGATGAGACGCTTATAGCGACTGAGGAGTGAAGTTAAATCTTGCATCCCTTTTTCTCTCCTTAAGCTTTTAAGCCGGTCATACTCATGCCTTTCACAAATTGACTTTGGAAAAAGGCATACACTATAAGCACTGGCGCAACCACCAGCGTACACGCTGCCATTGATTCTCCAGGAAATTTAGCCTCTGCTTGAGTAAAATGCCCTAAAATCAACGGAATCGTCATCATCCGATTATCGTGAACCACTACGAGGGGCCACAGGAATTCATCATAGTTCCAGAGGAAAGTGAGAATACCAAGAACAGCCATAGATGAACGCACTAAGGGCAAAATCACCGACCAATAGATCCTGAAATCGGAAGCACCATCTATTCTCGCCGCCTCTACGAGATCATTGGGAATACCCCTAATAAACTGACGCATAAGGAAAATGCCAAACGCGCTCATTAAAAAAGGAAAGGCTAATCCTTGGTAAGTATTAATCCACTGTAGACGGTTCATAAGAGTATACAAAGGCACAAGCACGATATGGGGTGGTATCATAACACTCGCTAACGTAAGGACAAATAACTGATCTCTTCCACGAAAGCGGAGTTTTGAGAAAAGATACCCCGCCGCTGTCGCAGAAAGAAGGACCGAGAGAGTAACTCCACTGGCAATCAAAATGCTATTGAAATAACCGCGCCCCAACGAAACTTCTTGAAAAACACGTAAATAATTGGCAAACGTCCACGTTTTCGGGAAGAAACCAAACTCAACATTAATAACCTCCAAAGAGGGCTTAAAAGAAGATAACACCATCCAAACAAAAGGAGCAATCATTAATATTCCTCCCAAAAGGAGCACACCGTGGAGAACAACCTGACCGATCTTTCTCCTTACTCGATATTTCATGCGCTTACTCTCCTTCTAATATTCCCAACGTTGTTCAAAAGACCGCAACTCCAAAACCACCAAACCCACGAGGATAGCAAAGATAATCATTGATATCGTCGCGCCATATCCAAAACGTAATCCGTAGAAGGCTTCTTGGTACATTTGAATGGCAAGCACCTTAGTGGAATTTGCCGGTCCACCAGGTGGATTACCGGTCATCATATAAACAGGAACAAACAAACGAATAGCATTGATCGAATATATGGCCCCTACGAAAATGAGCTGTGGTCGAAGCAAAGGCACGGTAAGGGTAAAAAACTGCCGCCACTCGGAGGCACCCTCAATTTTCGCTGACTCAAAAATGGAATCGGGCATCTCATCCATACCGGCGAGGAAAATAACCGTTCTTAAGCCAGAATCCTTCCACACATCCATAAAAATAATACAGAGAAGGGCGGTGGCAGGATTCTGTAAAAAAGTCAAGTTGTTAGGATCAATACGAAAAAGAGAGGAAAGAATTTGGGCAAAGAGACCAATTTTGGGATGATAGAGTAACTGCCATATTAAAGCAGCAGCAACCATGGAAGTTACTACTGGGGCAAAATACAAAGCAGTATAGATTTTACGCATGGCTCCCGTCGTGCGGTAAATAAGCGCTGCAGCGAAGAGAGAAGTGACGATGCCGAGTGGAACCATTACGGCTAAGTAAAAAATGTTATTCCTCAACGATCGCCAGAATACTGGGTCTTTCCAGAGAAAGCGAAAATTTCCCAAGCCAATGAACTTATTCTCGGTCAGAAGGTCGGTCTTACGAAAAGAGAGATAGAGATTAAAGGTAAAAGGCCATACACAAACAAGAACGTAGTAAACAAGTACGAGAGAGGCTACAAAAATAATGTAAGTGTTCAAACTTTTTCTTTTCACCATCCCTTAACGCCCTCCTCGTTGCAGCGAGACCATACCACGGCCAATTTACCGACCGTGGTATGGCATAGATTATTGAGCTATTTCCTTTTCCTGACTGGTAAGATATTCGGAAAGATACTTCAACATCTCATCGATAGATTTACGACCCAAGAAAACTTCTTGCATTTCTGGGAAAATCACGCTTCGGATAAGGATGGCTTCAGAAATCTTGGTATCAAGTGGACTCAAAGCAGGAACGCCTATCTCGGTGGCCTGTAAGGCTGCCTTAGAATATTCGTTGAGCTCGGCTTCTTTTGCTCGCAAGTCCGCTACCGCCTTTTTGCTGCTCGTGACACCAACCCAGTACGGAGGAACGTGATTAAAGGGAATCTCATAAAATGTAAGCGGGTCATCGATAATTTGCTTAATGTAGAGAAGACCAGCTTTCTTTTTATCTCCCTCCAAGCGGCGTGAGAGAAAGAGCGTGCCCCAATGGCAGATTGCACCAATCTGTAACGGAGTTTTCGAGGTAGGAAAGGGAGGCATCATAAAAAACCCAATATCGAGCTCTGGAAAGTCAGTCATTACTGCGCCAACTCTCCACGGACCATTGAGAAGCATAGCCCCAAGTTTATTTGGAAAGGATACCGAAGGATCGCCGGATTCAGGATCGTATACCTTATTCTCCACAAACCAGTAAAAAGTCTCCATAGCGTTTCTCGCTTCAGGAATATTAAAACTCCACTCTGCTTTCTCTGTATTTAAGAGTTTGTCCTTTGCTCCCTGCATGATAATCATGTCGAGCAGAGCATTAGCGGCCTCTGTGTAGGAGAAAAGCACACCACTCCTTTGAATTGAACCATCAGGATTATAGACGGTGAGCTTTTTGCCTACGGTTTTCAGGTCATCCCAGCTTTTGATACTCGTTACGTCAATGGCTGACTCTTGGAAAAGATCCTTATGATACACAAAACCAAAGGCGTTCCCTCCCGAAGCTATTGGATACCCGTAAATGTTTCCGTCCGAGCCTGTTAGGTGCTTGAGGGGCGCTTCAAAAACACGGTTTTTCAGCTCTTCGACCGAGTAAATCGTCGGCGTAAGGGGGAGAAAGAGCTTAGACACATCCCTTCCAATAACCCAATCGTCATATCCATAGAGAATATCTGCTTCGGTCTTTTGAGCAATGGCCGGAATAAGCTTAGTGAATAGCTGTTCAAAGGGCACAGGGATGAGGTTAATGTGAACGTTGGGGTGTTGACTCTCAAACCACTGCGCGTAATCGCGCATCCAGCTCACGCCTCCGGACCAGTCTTGGAACCACATGTCCAGAGTGACTTTTGACGCAGGTTCGGTAAGGTTTTCCTGTGTTATCCCTACCGTCACCAAGACAAAAAACACAAAAAACACAACTGTTCCAAGTAGCCTTCCTCTCATAGTTCCCTCCTCCTTTCAAAAAGGTGTAGAAACACTCTCCCTTACTCCTCGTTTTGGTATGCTTATCTATCACCTCACCTTCTTATTCATTGGAGATTTGCATGTCTCCGATCAAACTTCTCCGCATCTTCACCCCAACGCGCCATCAAAATAACAATAAGAGCATAGATGGTCACATACAGGGCGATACCAAACAATGCACCTGAGAGGTTTCCATGACGAACGTCACCGATGTTGCTAAGTTCCACAAAATCGACATCGTCATGCTTGACTTTTATCTTGAGAAGTGCGTCACTCAAATTACTCAAGGAAGAATGCGGACAGGAGGTTAACCCTAAAACTTTTCCTCTCAAAGATTTGGCTCTCCTCGCCAAAGAAAGTAAAGTACTGGTTTCTCCAGATTGAGAAATGACGATAAGAAGATCTCCTTCCTCAAAAGGTGGGTTGACAATGTCAAAGACCTGATAGGCTCTCTTTCCGAGGTGGTTAAGTTTCATAGTCAAAACTTGAGCAATCAAGTTACTGTGTCCAATAGCAGCAACAAACACTTTTGGTGCTGCAGAAATGAGTTCTACCGTTTGTTGCAACCCTTCCTCAGACAGGTCTTGACACATCTTCTCTATATCAGCGTAAAATTCCCGAGCAACCGCAGCAATAATCTCTCTCACTATGCACCACCCAAGCTCCGATAGAACTCTTCCGCTTCTACAGGTTTCATTCCTCGCTTGACTACCGCGATTAAAACCTCTAAAAAAGTTTCAGGATGAGTAGCTTGAAAAACATTTCGCCCGAATACGACACCCGCTGCGCCCTTTTGAACTGCCTGGTAGGCAATCTCAAATGCCTCGAGAGGACGAGTAGTTTTTGCTCCTCCTAAAGCTAAAACGGGAACTGGCGAAATCTTGGTAAGATAATTAAACTGTTCTATATAAACCGTCTTAATGAGATCTGCGCCAAATTCTACACAAGCCCTCACCCCTCGAGCTAAGGCTTCAAGATCTCCCTGGTATCGATCAATACCCCCGATGGGGATATACTCTCCGATAAGAGGCACTCCAAAACGCCGACAATCGGTGAAAGCACGTCCAAAGAGCGAAATATTTGATACATTCGCCTCTTCGCTTCCTCCAAAAACTAACGAGCAAATGACCGCATCTGCTCCTAAGCTCAAAGCCTCTTCTACTGAAATCAATATTTCTCCATAACCCTTCTGAAACCCTGGACAGTAGTGGCTTCCCCAATTCACGCGAACAACACAAGCAGGGGCACTTTTAGAGGCAAAAACTTTCTGACAGGCAGACATCATCCCAGGCATTACTAATATGCCGTCAGCCTTCTTAAACTGTTCTATAGCTTGAGGTAAATCTTCAATCCCCGGAAGTGGCCCTTGGTAACTTCCGTGATCTACTGCCACAATTACCGGCTTATCGTTGGAAAATATTTTTCCAAGCCTAATAGCCTTACCACTCATATTTTCTACTCCTTTCCGAGGTTAAACTCTATTTCTGTCATAATGGCGAATGTATTTCTCAAACACTTCAAGCACTTTATCCGCCTGTTCCTGAGTGATCACCAGCGGAGGTTTAATCTTCAAAACATTACCCTGTCCCTTGAACCGACTGTGTCCAAAAATAACGCCATCCTCAATGGCCTCTTCCACAATTCGATTGGCGATGACGTTCGCGGGTTCCTTGGTCCCTCGATCCTTTACCAACTCTATGCCGATCATGAGTCCCGGACCTCTGACATCACCAATAATTTCATAATCTTTCTGCATTCTTTTGAGGTGCATAGTGATATATTGACCTATTTTTTGTGCTCTTTGAGGAAGGTTTTCCTCAATGAGCACATCAAGAGTCGCACAAGCAGTGGCAAAAGAAAGAGGGAAATGAGAAAAAGTAAAAGAATCAGTCGCTGGAGGAAAAGGTTTCAATTTTTTACTGGCAATAACACCGGCCAACGGATAACCACCGGCAATAGCTTTTCCAAAGGTCAACATGTCAGGCAAGGCGTTATACATCTCACAAGCAAACATGGCACCCAACCGTCCAAAAGCAGTCTGAATTTCATCATAGATAAGGAGAATCCCATACTTGTCGCATAATTCTCGAATCTTCGGTAAGTACCCTTGGGGATACTCGATCATGCCTCCTGAGCCAGGCATTGGTTCCATAAAAATGGCGTATGCTGGTTCGTTGACATGAATCATGTTCTCTAAAAATTTGACGCACTCAAAATCACATGCAGGATAGGTTCGATGAAAATAGCAACGATAACAATAAGCTTCGGGAAAACGAATAAAATGGTTCATAAATAACTTAAACGGAGCACTCACCTCTGGATCCACATAACTGGCAGCAATGGTTGCTAAAGTTCTCCCCGAATAATTGCTATAGGGGACGAAGAATTTCATTCCTTCAGGCTTATTCACCATAGCTAACTTCATTGCTCCTTCATTAGCTACTGATCCGTGAAGACAGAAACTGATTTGTTTTAAATCGCCAGGACTTATTTCTCCAAGCTTTTTCAGCAATACCAGCTTCGGAATAGTCTCAAAACTGGTACGCACATGGGTGATCTTTTGAGCTTGCTCAATAGCAGCCTGTACCACTCTCGGGTGGTTGAAACCGATGTTGTAGGTCCACGCCTGTGAGGTACAGTCAATGTACTCCTTTCCTTCACGGTCAACAACAACTGCCCCATAACCACTCTCGATGATTATAGGCAGTTTGCCACCAACTGATCCTGACATCAAATACTTTCGACCTTCCTCTAAATCTTGCGCAGTAATATTTTCGAACATCGATATCACCTCTTTTAAGATTATAACAAAAATAGATAAAAGAAAAATATCGTAAAAAATAAAAAAATAGAAATTCTTCACTCCGCTACCAAAACCACTTTTAAGCCCTCTTTTTTAACGGCTACTCCCATTGCATCGAGCACTCTATCGAGCGAGAATCGATGGGTAACAAAACGTTCTAAACCTAAATAGGGTGACCATTGAACCGCTCTATAGAAATCTTCAAGCGTAGCATCAATACTTCCAATCACATTGACTTCTCGGTAATGAATAAAATTGGGGTCAAGCGAGAGGGTGTTACCAGCAGGCAATCCTCCAAAAATTAAGACCGTCCCACCCTTGCGAACTAATTGTAACGCGTACTCAATGGAAGACACTGTCGGCGCAGCAGTAATAACCAAGGAAGCACCATTATTCCCAAGTATTTGGAGGACTTGTTTTCTCCATTCACTATCACTCGCGTTTACCACAAAATCGGCACCAAACTTCTGAGCATCCCTTAAACGTTGAGGAATAAAATCAATCAATCCTACCATCCCCGCCCCCATTTTTTTACTAACCAATAAATGCACGAGTCCAATAGGACCTGCACCAAAAATAACTACCTTATCACCAGGTTTCAAACCTGCTCTCCGCTGTCCATGAAGGCAACAACTTACCACTTCAATGAGCGTTCCAGCCTCGTCAGACAAGCTTGAGGGTAAGGGAACTAAAACCCCCCTCTCTACTCCTTTTTCAGGAATGAGCATATACTCTGCATATCCACCATCCAAGGTACATCCAAAAACAACCACCTCATCACAAAGGTTCTCCAAACCCAAAAGGCAAAACTCGCATCTCCCACAGCCATAAATAGGAGCTACTACAACTCTTTCTCCCAGTTGCAGTTGTTGTACCCTCGAACCCATTGCCACAACTTCTCCGGTAACTTCGTGACCGAAGATAATCGGTATCTTGTATCTCTCTTCTATACCGTTAACATAACTTCGCACATCCGAACCACAGATACCAGAAGCCCTCACCTTAAGGAGCACATCGCCTTCACCCACTTGAGGAATATCCACAGTTTCTAAGCGCATATCCCGCTTCTCACCATAAAAAAGAGCTGCTTTCATTTTGTTCAAATTTTCTCACCCCTCACGGATAAATTCCTCTCACCTTGATGGCCTCTCCAATACGCTCAATGGCAACAAGGTAAGCCGCCTCTCGCAGAGAGAGGTCATGGTGTCTCGCTAAGGAAAAGCACTGTTTGAAGCTATTACTCATGATGAGCTTGAGACGTAGGTTGACCTCTTCTTCGTTCCAGAAGAAAGACTGTAAACCTTGAACCCATTCAAAATAGGACACCACCACTCCTCCGGCATTGGCTAAGATGTCCGGGACCAAGGTGATACCCTTCTCCTGCAAGACTCGATCCCCTTCTTCAGTGGTCGGTCCATTGGCTCCTTCTACCACAAGCTTACAGTGCAAACGTTGAGCGGTCTCTTCATCAATCTGGTTCTCTAAGGCAGCGGGGATGAAGATGTCACTGGGGATATCGAAGATGGCTTCACGGGGAATGGTTTCTCCCTGGGAGAAATGGGCTACGGTTTTCTCCTTCTCGACATGCTCGCGCAGGGCTCTCACCTCTAACCCCTCCTCGTTCACTACTCCTCCTCCGAGATCGGCCACGGCGATAATCTTACAGCCATACTCTTCCTGGAGAATCTTCGCCGCTGGGTATCCTACTTTACCGAATCCCTGTACGACCACCCGTGCTCCGCGAAGAGGGAGCTTCATTTCCTGGGTAATGAAGTAGGTGAGGTAGGCGACTCCCCTCCCGGTAGCCTCTTGTCTCCCTTGGGAGCCACCGATGATTAAGGGTTTTCCGGTCACCACCGAGAGCACCGAATACCCCTTGTGCATACTGTAGGTATCCATGAACCAGGACATCACCTGGGCATCGGTGTTCACATCGGGAGCAGGGATATCGGTCTCCGGTCCAAGGAGAATACTGATCTCGGTGGCGAAGCGGCGGGTGAGGTTCTCTAACTCCCGGGGGGAGAGTTGGTGGGGATCGCACACCACTCCCCCTTTCGCTCCTCCGAAGGGAATGTTCACCACTGCACACTTCAAGGTCATGAGCATGGCCAAGGCCTGAATCTCATCTAAATTCACCTCGGGATGGTAGCGGATACCTCCTTTGGCTGGACCACGGATGATGTTGTGGTGGACTCGATACCCTTGGAAGACCTGGATATCTCCGCTATCCATCTTCACCGGGAAGGAAACGATGAGTTCTCGCTGACAGCTCTTCAATAAACTGCAGAGGTAAGGTTCTACGGCTAAGAATGCACAGGCCCGCTCGATACGTTGGTGCATCTCGGTGAGGAGTGGGGAGACACAAACTTCCTGAACCATACATCTCTCCCTCCTTTCGTTTTAATTTTTTTAAAATCATTTATTTTCTTTTGATTTCGTTTTACACCTCTATTATAATGCTCCACTCAATTTTGTCAACGTACTTTGAAAAATTTTTCCTCTGGTCTTTTCTTTACACCAAATTCTTATACAATAAGACATAAGCAAGATAAAAATTCTGAAAAGAGAAGGCTATGTTTCCGGAGGAAAGAGAAGTTCACATTTTAAACCTCTTGCGAGAAAATGGGAGAATTGAAGTAAAAGAACTCAGCAATTTGCTCAACGTATCCGAAGTTACCATTCGTAATGACTTGACTAAAATGGAAAAAAAGGGTCTTTTGAGGAGAACCCATGGTGGTGCTATCCTTGCTAAAGAACGAGAGGCAGAAATTTCTTACCTTCAGCAAATTGCGGTAAGAACCGAACAAAAAAACAAAATTGCCAGAGCTGCCTGTAAACTCATAACCGATCATGGGAAAATCATCATAGGAACAGGCTCTACCACACTTCAAATGGCCAACCATCTCGGAGACAAAAAAAATCTCACCGTAATAACCCCCTCTCTCCCACTTTCTTATCAGCTTTCCCTTTTACCCAACATCTCTATAATCATGACGGGTGGATATTACCGTTCTTCCTCAGGTATTCTCTTCGGTCCTTTCTTCAAGGAAAACATGGAGAAGATTTTTGTAGAAAAAGCTTTTATTGGTGCTAAAGGCGTTACTGAAGAATATGTAACCGACGCGGACATGATCGAAGCAGAAGTGAACACCACGCTTCTTTCCCGGGCGAAGACGAAAGTCCTTCTTGCTGATAGCAGCAAGATCGGCTATTTCGCTTTCGCTATCATTACCGGCACTCATGACATCGACATACTGGTTACCGATGCAGAGGCCAATCCTCAAGAATTGGAGAAAATTGCCCGCAAGGGTGTACAGATAATTATCGCTCAGTAAATTGTCTCCTTACGAGTTATTGATCAGAAATCCTACATTCTCATTTTCTTAGTCGTTTCAATTCGTAAATATAATTCCTTCAAAAATCTCCTCAAAAAAATAAAAAGAAACTTGACAAAGCAATTCGAAAGTGTTACTACTATTTCCACGGAGATTTTCGAAAATTGAAAAAAGTTTTCTCTTTTTAAAAGGGAACGATGACCACTTTAAAAACCACTAACAAAGTTTTCCAAATTTTAGAGTTCCTTATCCTTGAAAAGAGAGCGTTTTCCGGAGGTGAGATTGCTACCATGTTCCATATACCGGAGAGTACTGTTTATCGTATTCTCGCCACCTTGAGAGCAAAAAAAATACGTTGTTCAAGACAAGCCCAACAAAAGATATAGAATTAGCTACGGGTTGCTGAGTATACTTCATGCTCTTTCTTTTGATTTTGTACTCCTTTTCCCAGAAAGTCATCTGATGCTCAAAAAACTAGCCTTTACTACTGGTTTCACCGCTTCTCTCTCGATCAAAGAAGAATACGGAGCATATTTTATCGATAGAGTAGAACCGCCCAATAACATTAAGTTGGTCACCCAAATAGGTTCTCCCGTTCCTCTCCATTCCAGCGCCTCGGGAAAAGTTATCTTAGCTCACCTTGCACCATCAGAACTAGAAATTTTTCTTGCCTTAAATCCACTCGTTCCTCACACCCCTAAGACCATTACTTCGCGCAACGAGTTAGAGAAAGAATTAGGAGAGGTACGAAAAACAGGTATCGCTTGGGATTTAGAAGAAAACTCAAAAAGGCATTTTCTGCCTTGGAGCCCCGATATTCTCACCCCAAAGGGATATTCTTGGAGCAATTGCAATTGGAGGACCGCTTTTCTCGTTTGAAGAAACCCAAAAAGAGCACTATATCAGTGCTGTCGTACAGACTGCACAATGGCTCACAAGTCAATGTCAGGGGAAACGAGAAAACGCTGAAGAAAGGAGGTGGCAGAAACCTTTTATTTATTCACGTTCATTTTCAGATGGGTTTAACAAACTTAAAGAACTTAGGAGGGATTAGAAATGAAGAATAAGAGTCTACAAATCGGTATTGTTTTGGTTACTGTCTTGGTTCTCATGCTCGCTTCACAAGGTTGGACAGCAACGAGAAGACCAAATCGACCCGATGCAAAAATTGGTAATCCGGTAACTCCCACGGATTTTCCCGCAAAGTTCCTTCCCGGCATCGAAAAACCAGGGGTAATACCCGAAAAAAAATACTTTATTGCTTTCTCTAATGGTGACATGAACGATCTGTAGAGATTAACTTTTGTCAGAGACGTAGAAAATTTTGCCAACCGATACATGGAAGAATTTGGCATCAAATTTATGTGGACCAATGCCGGCCACAATAGTGCCAAGCAATTAGCCGATATTGAATCACTTCTCGCCTTAAAACCAGACCTTCTCCTTATGTCAGCCAATGAAAGAGAGCCGCTGAATGTGGTTAAAGAAATGTGTGACGAGCAAGGAGTTCCCCTCATTATTCTTGACCGAGGAATCGTTTATCAACCGACCGATGACCCGAATGACATGTATATTCAGTCCCAGTCCTTAGACTTCTTTCTAAACGGTATCGCTATGGGCGTAGCAGTGGTGAAGTTTCTCACTGAAAAGTATGGTGAACCAAAGGGAAACGTAGTCGAACTAGCGGGTATTCTTGGTTCTGAACCAGGTATCCAGCGTTCTCAAGGAGTTAAGTTTGTGCTTAAAAACTACCCAAATATTCATGTGATTGCTACGAGACCAGCAGAATTCGACCGAAAAATGGGTTACGAAGCAATGCGTGACCTCTTAGAGACCTATCCTAAGGGGCAGATTGACTGTGTTGTTTGTGGCTGCGACGAGACCGGTTTAGGAGCACTACAAGCTATCAAAGAAGCCAAGAGAGATGAGTTAATAGGTTCTCTTATTAGTACGGATGCTATTGTAGAGTATTTAGAAGCTATTGATAAGGGAGAAGCGTATATGACTACAGAATGCACCCCCTACTTCGGTCTTACCGGCTTCGAGTATGGTATACGATATCTCAACGGTGAAGATATCCCGTCTCGGATTATGTTGCCACAAAGAGTATATATTCGCGATGGGGATCCTAAAAAAGCCGAATTATTGAAGGCTCATATTCAGTATTGTCGAGAAAATAACCTTAACTTCCCTCCATTAGCCTTAGGTGGACAAGATATTTTGTGGCTCCCAGAGTTAGATGAACTTTATCCGAAGCCTTGGTATGAGAATCCCTCGATCTTGGAAGGCCTTGAACCATTCACAACCTACTGAGGAGAGTTTATACACACAGAGTGGATAACCCACTCTGTGTGTATAAGATTGAAAGGGAACTAAAATGCCACTTTTAGAGATGAAGAAAATTCAGAAAACCTTTCTCGGCGTCGTGGCTCTCAATGGTGTCGATTTCGATCTTGAAAAAGGAGAAGTACATTGTCTTGTAGGAGAAAATGGAGCCGGCAAATCTACTTTAGTTAAAATCCTTTCTGGGGCTTATACTGATTACCATGGAGAAATCTTTTTGGACAGTCAGCCGGTTAGAATCGACAATCCTCGAAAATCCCGTCACTTAGGTATTGCTGCTATCCAACAGCATAGAGACTTAGTTCCCACTTTGAACGCAGTAGAGAATATGTTTCTGGGTCAAGAAATGAAAAGGGGGAAAACAATACTCTTTCAAAAGGAATATGCTCGAGCCAAAGAAATGATAGCCATTTTTGGGCGCACCATTGATTTAGAAATCCCTGTGTCGTCTCTTTCAGTGAGCGATCAGGAAATTGTTGCTATATGCAAAGCCTTACTTTCCAACTGCAAGATACTCATTCTGGATGAAACAGCCGCTCCACTGGATCGTCAAGAACGAGTTATTCTCTTTCAAAAAATCCGTGAGTTGGCCGAAAAAGGCTTGGGCATTATTTACATCTCTCACGACTTAGAAGAGATCTTCGAAGTTGGTGATCGCGTGACCGTCCTTAAAGATGGGAGAAAGGTGGGAACAAGAGAAGTCACCAAAACTGATTTAGAAGAGATTGTGAAAATGATGATCGGCACTGAGCAAAAAAAGCCTACTACTAACAAAGATATCCAAAAATCCATACAACCTATCCTGAGGGTACGTAATCTCACTGTAGAAAAAAGGTTAAAAAATATCTCTTTCGATCTTTTTGGAGGAGAAATTCTTGGAATATATGGTTTAGCTGGTTCGGGAATTGAATACATTGGTTATGCTCTCTTTGGTGTCGTTCCTAAAAGTAAAAACAGCGAAATATACCTACATGAAAACAGAGTAAGACTTGGAAACCCCAAAGAATCTCTTCGAATGGGGATTGCACTCATTCCCGATGACCGAAGAATCAAAGGATTGGTGAGTACTCGTTCTGTAGGGCAAAATATCGTGTTGCCCCTCATTAATAAAACCAAGCAACGTCTTATACCCTCGCAGTTTGTCTACACCATCAGCCGAGAGTACATCGAGAAATTACATATTAAAACCCCCTCTTACCTTCAACTCGTTGAATACTTAAGCGGGGGGAACCAACAAAAGGTCTTGGTAGCAAAAATGTTAGTCACTAACTGCAATGTACTCATTCTCATTGAACCGACGGAAGGTATTGATGTTGGAACTCGGTACGAGCTCTATCAACTCTTTCGTAATCTATCTGAAGACACCCATAAAGGGCTCATTCTTATCTCCACAGACCTTGATCAAATTTTAGCCCTTTCCGACCGAATCCTAATACTCTGTAGAGATGGAAACTTAAGAGAAGGCTTCCCTCAGGAATGGAATAAACAGGAAATTTTTGAAATGGCCTTGGGGGCAAATTCTGTTAAATACAATAGCAATACAAAGGGTTGTGAAAAATGAATAATGAAAAGATGATTCGACAGATTCGAATGTTTCTCGGTAATTTTAACTTGGTCCCCATATACTTAGCTTTCCTTCTGCTTTTAGCCCTGACCACGCCTGAGTTTTTCAATACTTTCAACCTTCGTAGCACGGTAACTTTCTCTTCCATACTCGGTTTCTTAGTGCTCGGTGAAACTATTGTTATCATTACCAAGGGGATCGACCTCTCAGTAGGATCCATTGCCAGCCTAAGCACAGTAATCACGGCTGCTCTGATGAAATTCTACGGAAAGGAATTAAACAATGTGCTGATTTTCGCTCTATGCTTTGCTATTTCCATCTTAGCAGGACTTGGAATAGGAACGATTAATGGGTTTTTTGTATCCTATTGCAAAGTTCCACCTTTCATTAGCACCTTGGCTGGTCTTCTCATCGGAAGCGGGTTCGCTTTTTTTATCCTTCGAGGTGTACCTACACCACTGGCCATTTCCTCTTTTAGAACCATTGCTCGAGGAAACTTTCTTATCTTTCCTATACCAATACCATTTTTTTCCCTCCTCATCTTCGGTATAACCTTTTGGTATCTCCTGAGTAGAACGAGTTGGGGGAAATATCTCTACGCGGTAGGAGGAAACGAGTACGCTAGTTTTCTCTCCGGCATTGATACCAAAAGAATTATGCTCTCTGCTTACCAAGTTTCGGGCGTCTTGGCCGCAATCGGAGGAGTAATGTTAGCAGCTCTTTCAAACGCAGGATTTCCCAGAGCAGCTGAGGGTTACGAATTTAGAGCCATCACGGCTGCAGTCATCGGAGGAGTATCACTTTCTGGCGGGGAAGGAAATCTTTTCAGCGCACTTTTAGGGATATTCATTTTAACCACTCTTGGCAAATCAATCATTTTTTGGCAAATATCTCCCTTTATGGAAGGGATTTTCATTGGAAGTGTGCTTTTGGGGGCTATGTACATTAGTGTGAAAGGAAAGAAGAAAAGATGAAGGTAGAACGAAAAGAAGAAAGGATAGCCTTAAAAATCATTCTCTATATATTTCGAAATTACAGTGTATACGTAACTTTCTTCCTTATCCTCATCGTCTCAGGTATTGTCAGTAGAGGAATCTTCATCCGCCCAACGAATCTCTGGGCAGTTATGCTGAGATCGAGTATTCTTGGACTTGTTTCTTTAGGTCAGATGTTAGTGGTCATGACCGGGGGTATCGATCTTTCTGTAGGCTCTCTCTTCAGTCTTTCGCTCACCATTATGGCTTTGGGAGAATTCACGAGGATAAATCCTTATATTGCTATTATACTTGCGATTGGTGGGGGTACGATGGTTGGCCTCTTGAATGGAATTATCGTAGTCACCACGAAAATATACCCATTCATTGTCACTTTCGCAACGATGATGATATTGGAGTCATTCAATCTTACCATTCTCGGAGCAGCAGCTTTTAATTTTCCCACCATTCAAGGAGCACTCCTTAGCATCATGAATTTTCTCCACCTCGATGAAACTATTCTTTCAGTAGCTCTATGGGTCATTGCTACCTCCGTTACTTTCTTCATGTGTCGCTACTCAACATTCGGACACAATCTCTATGCCGCGGGTGGGAACGAAATAGCCTCCGTATTCTCTGGAGTTAATATCAAAAAAGTCAAAATCCTCAGTTATACGTGCAGTGGTTTCTTGAGCGCGCTTGCTGCAGTTATGGCAGCATACCGTCTCGGTGGAACTAACGTTGGAGCCGGTTCTGGCTACCAACTCAATTCTATAGCCGCTGTGGTAGTAGGAGGGGTTAGTCTCTATGGAGGTGTTGGGAATCCCATAGGTGTGGCTATTGGTTCTATAGTCATTGCTATGCTCCTCAACATCATGAATATCCTCAATGTAGATCCTTTTATTCAAAATGCCATCCAGGGTCTTATCATTCTCGGCTATGTTGCTTTAAGCAACTACTTACAATGGTTAAGGTTAGAACGCTAAAAGAGGGAGGGAAGAAATAATATGGAAAACATGGGCAAAACCAAAGTTGGCATAGTTCATTTGGGATTTTTCGCCTATCCTCGAGAGTATTTAGCCAAGAGAGGACAAGAATGTAAAAATTTATTGGAAGAGAATGGTTTCGAAGTCGCCTCTGCCCAAATGGTGATCGGCACAGAAGAAGCAGAGAGATGTGTCTCTGAGCTTAAAAAAGTTGACCTAGATCTCCTCATTTTGAATTTCCTAAGTTGGACTAATTCCCCACCTGTAATTCACGTGGCGCAAAACTTTAGAGACGTCCCCATTCTCTTATGGGGTATAGGCGGAAGAACCGATCCAGACACAGGTAGCTTAGTGTCTCCGGCTGCGGTTGCAGGAATTACTGCGGCTCTGTCTCCCCTTAAGATGATCCACGGAAAGCTCTTCACGGTTATTGACGAACCAGATCAACCTACTCAAATTAAGGAAATAAAAAGGATTGGGAATGTTTCCCGAGCGGCTACCCTTCTGTGCAAATCTCGTATCGGTATTGTAGGATACGCCGATATGGGTCTCTATACCGCCATGTATGAGGGACTCTCGTTGAAGGAAAAAATTGGTGTAGAGGTAGAGGAATTTTCTCTCCTTGAAATTACTCAAAAAATGGACAAGATATCAGCAGAAAAGGCACAAAGACTCGTAGACCAAATGAAAGGAGACTGGCAATTTGAAGTCCTTACTGATGAAGCAACGTTATTGGAAACCGCCAAAATATACTTAGCGTTAGAGGAAAAAATACAGGAAAGAGGATATGATGGTTTGTCGATAAAATGCGTTGAAGGCATGAGTAAAATTATGGGTATAACTCCTTGCATTCCTCTCTCGATGCTGGCTGATCAAGTCGTGTCAACTTGTGAATGTGATGTCCCAGGCATGGTTACCGAGCTTATTTTAAAGTATATTTCGCAAGGGAAAACACCAACTTTCATGGAACACTACGAGATTATTGGAAATCGAATACTCGTAGGCGTTTGTGGTTTTGCCCCCTTTTCTTGGTGCTATCGTCCTCCACACATTAATCGTTATGGGTGGGGTGGTTTTACCGGTTTAGCTAATACTTCTACGATCAAATCTGAGCAAATTCTTACAGTAGCACGGTTATCCTCTTTTGGTAACCAATATCGCCTCTTCGTTACAAGAGCGAAATCTTATCCACCACGCCTTTGGGAAGAATTAGGATGGCCTCAACCAGCCCCTCGATTCCCCAGTCTGGAACTCGAACCAGAGTGTGATATTGAGCATTATCTACAAGAAATTTCAGCACAACATTGTCTCATCATTGAAGGCGACTATTGTCAAGATTTAGTCGATTTAGCTTATCTCCTCGACCTTGAGGTGATTCAATGAAATGGTGTATCACTGTCGATATTGGCACCACTGCAACAAAGGTGTCAGTATTTACAATAGATGGACAATGTGTTTTCTCGACCGCCGAGGAATACTCCTTAGAATTTCCTCAAGAGGAATGGGTAGAAATTAACTTTTATGAATACTACAACGCTTTTCGAAGAGGTTGGAAAAAATTCCTCGCGCAAAACAGTATACCACAAGCTGAAGTTACACTCATTTGTACCTCAAGCCAAGGGGAAAGTATTGTGGCTGTTGATCGTCAGGGTGAACCACTATCTAACGGTATTGTTTGGCTTGACAATCGAGCCAGAAAGGAAGCCCAAAAACTTTCGAGCATCATTGAAAACCAGTTTTTTTATCAAAGGACAGGCATTCCTGAAATAGGTCCTAACTGGCCTATTACCAAAATCATGTGGATAAGACAGAATAACCCTGCACTCTATGCATCAGCCTATAAATTCCTTCTCGCGGAAGATTTTACACTTTATAAACTCGCTAAGGAGTTCGCTACCAATAAATCTGTGGCTTGTACCACAGGGTTTTTCGATATTATAATCGAAAATTGGTGGCAGGAGCTTCTCAAAGAGGTTAATATCTCCGCAGACCTACTCCCCAAAATTGTACTACCTGGAAGTGTGATAGGACATCTCCATCCTCAAACTGCAAAAGAATTGTCTATTCAGGGAGAATGTTTGGTCGTTTGTGGCGGAATGGACCAAGCTTGTGGAGCCATAGGAGCAGGTAACTTTATGGAGGGCGTGATTTCAGAAACCACGGGAACAGCATTAGCTGTTGCTGCAACAATTCAAAATCCGCGGTTTGATCTTCCAAATAAAATCCCTTACTATTGTCACTCTCTCAAAGAGAGAGTATACCTCGCTCTACCCTATTGTCCCACCTCCGGTATCATTTTAAAATGGTTTAGAGATAACTTTTTTGATTCCCCCAAAAACTATGAAGAACTAATACAAATGGCCGAGGACATTCCTCCAGGTAGTGAGGGGCTCATCTTGGTCCCGTACTTTGCTGGTTCTCTCAGTCCTGATTACAATCCAAATGCCAGGGGAATTTTTTTTGGTGCCACCTTATCAACGAAGAGAGCACACTTTGTTAGAAGCATACTCGAGGGCGTGGCCTTCGCTTTACGTGAAAATGTTGAGCTTATCGAAAGCATGGGAGTAACTACGCAAAGAATCGTGTCGCTCGGTGGAGGAGCGAAAAGCAAAGTCTGGCTCCAGATTAAAGCTGATGTTTTACAAAGGGATATCTTCAAGCCACATATGGAAGAATCAACCTCCTTGGGTGCCTTTATATTAGGAGCAGTTGCAGTAGGGTATTTTCCTACACTTCAGATCGCTTATGAAAGACTCGCAAAAGAGGGAACAATATTCTATCCTCGCAGAAACCACCAAATGGTACATGAGTCTTCTTTTCAAAAGTTTCGCCAAATATATGCTCGATGCCGAGAAATATTTTTATTAGAGGAGGATGACTTACATGGGACAAAGTCCTAAGATCGGTGTTTTGGTCACCGCGCTCTTAGAAGATGACTTTAATAAAACAGGGTACCTTCGACCACAAGCACGGGAAGCGGCACAAAAAATTGCTTCCGTTTTTAACTCGATGGGGCAAACCATATTTCCGGGGTTGGTTGAAGAAGAATGGCAAGCACAACAAGCCGCAGAAACATTTAATCGTGAAATGGTTGACCTCATAGTTTTCACCGAACTTGCTTACACAAAGGGTATCGTCCCACTACGAACCTTTCTATCAACCCACGCACCTATTCTTCTCTGGATTACTCAATTCATTCGATCGTTCCCTGAAAAGGCTGATTTTGACCTCGTAATGCTGAATTCGGGCATGTGTGGATTACCCGAAATCGGACAACTTCTTCAGCGGATTGGCAGAACCTTCTTTGTCGTCTCTGGTCACTTCGAGGACCCTAAGGTACACCAATCACTCAAAGAATGGATAGATGCTCTTAAAGTGAAAAGAACGCTCCAAGAGCCTAAAATAGGGACTATTGGTCATCCTTTTGAAGGGATGGCGGATTTACGACTAGACGAAATATCTCTCCGCAAGTTTCTGGGACCAGTATGCTGGCCAGTAGAACACGAAGTGATTCCGCAGATCATGTCCACCATCGACGAAAAAAGCGCTAGAAGTTTAATTTTAGAAGAAGAGCGCGCCTACGGTGGCATAGAAGTCCCCGAAGAAACCATGTTAAGATCGGCAAAATTAGCCCTGGCCTTGGAAAAAATGGTAGAGGAAAAAAATCTTAGTGCAGTAGCCCTTTTCGACCAAATATGGCTTGATGATCCTCGAGTAGGGATCATACCTTCCTATGGTACCTCCCGTATGGTAAGCAAAGGCATTCCTTTCACCTGCGAAATGGATATTGCTCAGGCAGTTTCCATGATTATATGCAACTCCCTTACCGGCTCTTCTACCTTCTTAGAAAACTATGTCATAGACTTCGAAGAAAATGCTATCATTCTTTCCCACGATGGACATGGTAACCCCGCTTTGGCTACTCACCCCAAGGAGGTGAAAATCAAACCGAGCATATACTATCGGGGTGTCCACGGTTTCGGCGCTTCTTTCGAATACGCCTACCATCCTGGAAACGTAACTTTACTCTCTCTCAGTTATTTAGGACAAGACCGATGGAAACTCATCATTTGCGAAGGAGAATCGATACCCATGGCACCAAGACCCATAGTCGCACCACAAATGCTCTTTCGACCTAAAAATGGTTCAATTGAATCCTATACCAAACTATGGGTACAAGAAGGCGCATCACACCATCACGCTCTTGCATATGGTCATTGGGAATCCGTTTTGGTCAAAATTGCTTCCCTGTTAGGTGTCGATTATCGAGTGATATGATTATAATTATAAAAATTGAAAAGGGAGGAAAGGATATGCTCCAAATTGCAGAAATTCCCTTCGGGGGTTGGGCGCGGAACTGTCTCATTTCTAATGGCCGCATTGAAGCGGTGGTCACCGAAGAGGTGGGACCTCGGGTTATCCGATTGGCTTTTGTGGGGAAAACCAATCTTTTCGTAGAGATGTCCGAGGAATTAGGCATCACTGGTGGTAGCGAATGGCACATCTTCGGTGGACATAGGCTCTGGCATGCTCCGGAAGTAAATCCTCGCTCCTATTACCCGGACAACGGTCCGGTATCGGTTGAGAAAACCAAAGAGGGTGCGCGTTTCATCCAGGAGATCGAAAAGTCAACCGGAATTCAAAAAGAGATAGAAATCAAGATGTGGGAAAATGAGAATGCTCTCACCGTGATCCATCGCCTCACCAATCATAATCTCTGGCCCATAGAGCTCGCCCCCTGGGCTCTCTCTGCTATGGCTAAAGGGGGTATGGCTATTATCCCCCAAGAACCGTACCAAAGCTGGTCAGATAACCTCCTTCCGGTCAGGCCTCTCGTTCTGTGGGGATACTCCGAGATGGATGATCCTCGCTTCCGCTGGGGGAAGAAATACGTAACCCTGAAGCAGAACCCTCAAGCTTCCTCCCCCAACAAAGCCGGTTTCGGGAATAAGCAAGGGTGGGGAGCATACCTCTTAGGGGAATATCTCTTCATTAAGATTGCTTCCTATCGAGAACACGCCGTCTATCCCGATATGGGCTCTTCGTTTGAACTCTACACCGATCATCGTTTTTTGGAATTAGAATCGTTGGGTCCTCTTTCTCTCTTGCAGCCTCACGGCACAGTAGAACACGTGGAGTACTGGTTCCTTTTTGAAGGAGTGACCGCCGAAGACTCCGACGAGAGTATCGACCGAGAAGTACGGCCTCTTGTGGAAAGAGCGATGTCTCTCATATAAATGATGGATACGCTTCCCACTATGTGTGCCGATGGGCAACGCGGGAAGCCCCAAACGATTCCGGCTTCACCTTCACCACGAAACCCATATTTTCAATCATCCCCACAATCTCTTTGATAAGGGTCCGTGTAGGTCCGTTATTGCCAATATCGATATGAATCTCGACGTCGTAGTTCGAAAGGTGGTTATCAGGGTAAGAACGCAGAACCTGGAGAAGTTTTTGTGAAACCTGGAGAGAGAGCCATGCCTCTCCATAGATTTTATTGCGGATATCAATGGCTCCTCGCCAATGGCTCCGCCGCCAAAAATATCGACCTCCGTGGCCCACGCGATGTACGATGAGCGCGGTTACGAAGACCTGCACCGGGGGATTTTCACGAAAATCACGGGAATCAGTACCGATAATCACGCGATAGTGACACTTTGGCTCTTCCCGGATAAATTCAAAAACCGCTCGAACCAGGTCTTCAAACTTCAATAATCCTTGGGTGGGACTGTAAAAATACAACTCCTTAGGGAGAGAAATAAATCCGACGCCTTTGATCTCACTTCCTTTCTCTTTTCATTGTATCATTTATAATGAGGATAGGTGAAAGGAGTATGAAAAAGAAAATAAAATTTTTTATCGGTATGGTCCTCGTCTTCACTTTTGTGCCCTATAGTTTTGCTCAAGAGTCCTGGGAAAAAGCACGTATCCAAATGGTGGAAGAGCAAATCGTTGCCTATGGCATTAGCGATCCCTTGGTTCTTGAGGCCCTGCGAACCGTTCCCCGACATGAATTCGTTCCTGAAGAAATGAAAGAATTGGCTTATGCAGATACACCGCTTCCCATTGGTTACGGACAAACTATCTCCCAACCCTTTATCGTTGCCCTCATGACCGAAAAAGCCAAGGTAAAACCTCAAGACAAGGTGTTAGAAGTCGGTACCGGTTCCGGTTACCAAGCCGCGGTTCTCAGTGCCATGGGATGCACCGTCTATACCGTAGAAATCATCCAAAAACTTGTTCTATTGGCAGAAGCAACCCTCAAACGTCTGGGCTATCAGCATATCACCGTAAAATGGGGTGATGGTTATTTTGGCTGGCAAGAAGCATCTCCCTTCGATGCCATTATTGTCACCTGTAGCGTTGATCACATCCCTCCACCCTTGATCGAACAGCTCAAAGAAGGAGGAACGATGGTTATCCCCGTCGGTCCACCCTGGAGCATACAAAGTCTCTGGGTTATAGAAAAAACCCTGCAAGGACTGCAAGTAGAAGACTTGGGAGCAGTGCGATTCGTCCCTCTCACTCGGGAGATACGCGAGAAATAGAAGAAAAACGAAGCAGTAACCACCAAAACATACCGTAACTCCAAAAGGTGATAAGAAAGCCAATCCCAACACCCCAGAAAATCATTACAAGATGGGCAAGCAAGGAAGAAACTACCGAAAAAAATCCGTTATAGGCGAAAATGATGGGGAACAAGGAGGGAGAAAAAAGACGAGTCGCTTCCGAGAGGAGAGGAAAAGGAAATCCACTGACAAAAGCCACCGCCACTATCGGTAACACAGCTACAATGGGCATAGAAAGGAAAGCGTGACCCCAATAGGTCAAAAGGAGAAGATATCCCCCCAAGAGAATAAGGTGAGAGAGCGCGGCGAACTTTGGTCGACTCCCCAAAAATGATCTACCGACCTGCCAGCTTCCCCAGCCTGAACCTACAAGGAGTATCAAGAGCAAAAGGGAAAAAGTATAGAGGGGAAGTCCCACAAAGAGGGTTAAACGAACGAAAAGAGAGATTTCCAAAAACATGAATCCTACACCGGTACAAATACTCCCCCCAAGGAGTAACTTTTCTCTCGGTGAATACCCTCGTTTCCTCATCGCCCTCACCGGCCAGAGGAGACCGAACACAGAGAGGAGAATAACCGTTCCTATCACCGCAAGCACCAGCAAAAATCCTGCTCCTCCAAAGGGAAGCCACCGTTTTCCCAAATTCCACCACGCCTCCTTGAGTTGAGAAAAGCGGAAGAAATTGGTGAAATAAGGACGGTGATCGTCATTGGGCCGAAGGTCAAAAAGAGACTCTACTCTCTTCTCTTCAAGGATACGTCTTACAAGGTGGGCATATCGCCTTTCAGTGTGAAAGATGGTTTCCATTTCTCCTTCGTCCCCCCCAGGAAAATAAATGAAATCAAAACATTGTTCCCGACACTCCTCTCTCATAACTCTTACCTCCTCTTTGCTCCACCCTCCCTTTTTCACGAGACACAGGGCGTAATCAAGGTTCTTTACCACGATGAGACTCAATCTTAGGCTCTCATGCCCATACGCAGAGGCAAGGATGGTCACCAATTTCGGGAGAACCGAAGGAGGGTTTTGTAAAAACAACGAAAAGGAGAGAAGGCCTCCTTCGCGGAGAGCGAAGAAGAGTTCCCGCATTCCCTCCATGGTAAAGAGGAAATCCTCTTTGAAGGAAAAGCTCCCCGGAAATATCGACGCCCGAGAAACCGGTACGTGAACGTGAATGTAATCGTACGCTTCCCGACTTCGCAAGAGATGATACCGGGGAGAAGTAACCATAACCCGAGCAGGAAAACCGGGAACCCATTCCCGCAGGAAACGAGCGAAGAGAAAGGAACTGGTTAAAAATTCAATTTCCGAAGCACCGAAGTGCTCCGCCACATACACACCCAACCCACTTTTCTCCTCCATCACCAACGCTCTTCGGGGACTAAGAAAACGAAAAGGAAGAGAGAGTAAGAGTGCTTCGAGAAAATCCCCGGAAATCTCCCCTGGGAATAACTCCATGGCATGATGGTCAAAAACGAGTGCCCACCCTGAGGGGGGAATACCGCGGAAATTCATGCTCAATCCCCACCCAAGGCGAAGAGAAGGAACCGAAAAAACTTCTAAAACCTCTGCCGGGTGGCGGTAAGTAATGAGCAAGCTGGTCTCAGGAATTTGATTTAAGGCTCTCGATGGGGAATAGGGAGAAAGATACATGTGCAAAGGGGAAAAGAGAAACGCCATCCACACCCCCAGGAAGAGTACCCGCCACCACCACTTCATCCGTTCGAGAAGACCGATAAGACAAAGGGGCAAAACTGCTTTCCCTTCTTCAAACCTACCGAGTAACCAAAGGCCTACCCCAATACCGCTTGCCGACCCCAAAAGGTTGAGAGCGTAGAAACGAGGAAAAAACTGGGGAAAACGTTCAAAAACAATCACTTGGATCAAACCGTGGATCAAAAACGGCAACAAGGTGAGGAGTAACAAAATCCCCAAGAGAAGGAATTCTTGCGGTTTTACCATCACCTCATAAACATCAAAAGGGAACAAGGTAAACGCTACCAAGAAAATGAGGAGTAGCATCCCCATGCCCAAGGAGGGATAATTCTTGAAAAAGGTAGGAATTTGAGCAAAAATACTCCCTGCAATTCCATATCCTAAAAGAGCCACGGCAACCAGCAAGGAGACAAAGTGATAGCCAAAGAGAAAAGTAAACCCCCGGAAAAGAATGGTCTCAAAAGCGAGAGCAACGAGAGCAACGCTGAACATCACCCAAGAAAAATACCGTACTTCGCTCACCATCTCCCCCTCCTTCCCTATTGTATCTCAACACAATCACCCGATGGTATAATAAAATAAAAGGAAAGAGGAGGATCCATGGACGAAGTCGTTATCCGTTTCCAAAAGCTCTCGGATCGAGCCTGCCTCCCTTCTTTTGCCTTCGAAGATGATGCTTGCTTCGATCTCTTTTCTCCTGTTGATGCCTGTATCTCTCCCGGGGAAAGCGTGATCATTGACTTAGAAATAGCTTCGGAGTTTCCTCCCGGCTATGAAGTGGTTCTCCGTCCGCGAAGTGGTATGGGGATTAAACATGGCATTATTATTCATCTTGGCACGATCGATGCTGGATATCGGGGAAGCTGGATAGTGAGATTATTCAACTTAGGAAAAGAAATGTATCGAATCCAGAGAGGAAACCGCATCGTTCAAGCCGCCCTCCGACCGATTCCAAAAGTGAAAATCGTTGAAACACACTCTCTTTCTCCAAGCCTAAGAGGAGAAAGAGGCTTAGGATCTACCGGAAAGTGAAAGAGGAGGTATATGTTCATGGAAACGATATTACGCGTTCTGCGTCAAGAGCCGATTATCGCCTATTTCTCTATGGAAATAGCCCTTACCGATAGTATTCCCACCTACAGTGGAGGATTAGGAGTCTTGGCCGGAGATACCCTCCGCTCTGCAGCCGACCTTCTCCTTCCTTTTGTGGCCGTGACCCTCCTCAGTCGTAAGGGCTACTTTCGTCAAGAACTCACTCCTGACGGATGGCAAATCGAGCATCCCGTAGAATGGCAGGTTGAAGATATTCTTACCCCTCTCCCCATCACTGTAGAAGTAGAAATTGAAAAAAGGCCGGTAAAGGTGGGAACATGGATCCATATCTTGACCAGTATCACCGGGGGGGTAGTTCCAGTCATTTTTCTGGACACCAACCGTCCCGAAAATGCCCCCGAAGACCGAGGCATCACCGATTTTCTCTACGGTGGAGACCGTCGATATCGCTTGAAACAAGAAATCGTTCTGGGTATTGGGGGAGTACGTGTCTTAAAAGCCTTAGGATTTGAAGTGAGAAAATACCACATCAACGAAGGACATGCGGCGCTCATCACCGTGGAACTCTTACGACAAGAAAAGGACTTCAACTTAGAAGCGGTCCGCTCCCGGTGTGTTTTCACCACCCATACCCCGGTAGAAGCAGGCCACGATAAGTTTCCCCAAGATTTAGTACATGAAGTTTTAGGGGAGCCTATCCCTGCTCCCCTCCTCCGTAAATTAGGAGGAGAAGATTACCTCAACATGACACTCCTTGCTCTCAATCTGAGCGGTTACGTCAACGGAGTGGCCAAAAGACATAGCGAGGTCTCGCGTAACATGTTCCCCGGTTACACGATCCACTCCATCACGAACGGAGTGCATGGATTCACTTGGACTTCAGAAAGTTTTCGCAACATCTTTGACCGCTACATCCCCGGATGGGCTCACGAACCAGGACTTTTGGTTCGGGCAGACATCATCCCCGATGAAAAAATCTGGGAAGCTCACCAGCGAGAAAAAGCGAAACTCTTGCAATTCGTTAGAGAGAAAACGGGAATGGAAATGGATAATGATACTCTTACCATAGGTTTCGCCCGGAGAATGACCTCTTACAAACGACCTCATTTTGTGTTTACCGACTTAGAACGGTTGCGCAAGGTGAAACGAAAAGGGAATATCCAACTCATCTTTGCCGGGAAAGCCCATCCCCAAGATTTTGAAGGCAAAAAGCTCATCCAAGAGATCATCCATCAGAGTCGAGAACTTCGTTCGGAAATCAAGATTGCCTTCTTAGAAAATTACAACTTAGAGATTGCCAAAAAGATGGTTGCCGGGGTCGATGTATGGCTCAATACCCCCATGCGGCCGTTGGAGGCTTCGGGAACAAGTGGCATGAAAGCCGCTCACAACGGAGTGGTGAACTTCAGTGTTTTAGACGGTTGGTGGATTGAGGGACACCTCGAAGGAGTCACCGGCTGGTCAATAGGACCAGAAACCGAGGATGGGAAAACACCCCAACAAATCTTTGAAGAAGAGAGCGACGACTTCTATCATAAATTGGAATACATCATTCTCCCTCTCTATTACGGTCGCATTGATTGGTGGATAAAGCTCATGAAGAACTCGGTAAGCAAAATCGCTTCGTACTTCAATTCTCACCGGATGATGCGGCGGTACATTAGTGAAGCATATTTCCATCAGATCATTCTCAACAACCACCACTGAGAGAAGGCAACAAAAAAAGCCCCAGCAATGCTGGGGCTTTTGGGCTTCTTAGAGTTTCCTCACCTTCACTGCTTGAGGCCCCTTCGCTCCGTGCTGAACCTCAAATTCCACTGCCTGACCCTGCTCCAAAGTCTTAAAACCATTTCCTTCGATGGCGGTATAATGGACAAACACGTCTCCACCACCATCAGACTCGATAAAACCATACCCTTTTGTTGCACTGAACCACTTCACTTTACCAGTTGCCATTGAGAATTAAACCTCCTAAATGTAAATTAAAGAGAGCTTGCGCAAGCTCTAGTCCAATACTAACACCTTGCTTTCCGTTTGTCAAACCAAATTTGAGGAAAACGAAACTCACTTACCCATGCCTCAACAGCCGCCCGAGAAAAATGCTGAAAAATGAGGTCATTCCCCCACCCTAAGGGTAGAGACGGTAAATCTGCCGAGGGAAAGGAATAGCCTCGCGAATATGATGAATCCCACAAATCCACGCTACCGTGCGCTCGATCCCCAAACCAAATCCCGAATGAGGGCAGGTCCCATACCGACGAAGATCGAGATACCACGCGAAAGCCTCTCTGGGGAGATGATGCTCGGCAATTCTCTCCTCTAAGAGATGCATATCATGAATGCGCTCACTTCCCCCAATAATTTCTCCATATCCTTCGGGAGCAATGAGGTCATCGTTGAGCACGAGTTGAGGATTTTCGGGGTCGGGTTGCATGTAAAATGCCTTCACCCGTGCGGGATAATGATGAATGAACACGGGACGATCGAATTCCTGGGAAATAATCGATTCTTCATCTCCTCCAAAATCGTCACCCCATTGCACCGATAATCCTTTTTGCTGCAAGAGGCGAATGGCTTCATCATAGGTAATGCGGGGGAAAGGCGGCTCTATCTTTTTGAGTGGCGTTATATCTCTCTCCAAAATTTCCAGTTCTCGTGCCTTGGTACGAAGAACCTCTTGAATGATAAAACTCACCAATTCTTCTTGCAAACGCATATTATCCTGCCAATCATAGAAAGCCATCTCCGGCTCGAGCATCCAGAATTCGGTGAGATGGCGACGGGTTTTGGACTTCTCGGCTCGGAAGGCAGGTGCCAAACAGTACACTTTCCCGAAAGCCATACAGGCTGCTTCCATGTAGAGCTGCCCGCTCTGCGAGAGGTAGGCTTTCCCCAAGTCAAAATAGTCGAGTCCAAAGAGGGTAGTCGTCCCCTCACAAGCTGCCGGAGTGAGAATGGGTGAATCGATAAGGGTAAACCCTTGACCTTGCAAAAACTCATGGATGCTCATCACCACTTGATTACGAATGCGTAAAATAGCATTCTGGCGACGGGAACGCAGCCACAAATGGCGGTTTTCCATGAGAAACTCTACGGAATGATCTTTCTTTTGAATGGGATACTCATCGGCCACTGACACTACTTTCACTTGGGTACCTTCGAGTTCATACCCCCCTGGAGCACGCTCTTCTTTACGCACTCGACCCCGGACAACGAGTGCCGACTCTAAGGGTAAACGCTCCAAGTCTTTGAGGGTTTCCTTATCAAAGAATGCCCCCACGCTCAAAGTAATTTGCGCAAACCCCGTCCCATCCCGGAAAACGAAGAACACTACCTTCCCACTGGAACGACGATTAGCTAACCACCCTCGCAACTCAACTTCTTTACCTTCCCAATCGGGTAACTTTTCAATGGATACCCACGGACATTCCATTTCTCTCCGCCTCTCAAATCTTCAACTTTTCCCCATAACGCCAGTTCTTCTTCTCCATCTCTGCTACAAACTCTACTACCAAGGTCACCAACGCTTCAAACATTTTCCGTCCTTTTTCGGCATCCCCTTTGGTCGGATCACCGGTTGCGCCGTAAGGGGTGATCTCGTCAAATTTCCATTTAATCTCCATTCCTGCGGGAAGTTGCAGCAACACTCCTCGGGCATTCTCCATGCGGCAGAGCTGGGGATAGAGATAGAGCATGATCGAGGTTTCACCTTCTCCAGCGTGTCCCAATCCTCCCCACACTTCAAAGGTGTTAGGAGGAAGAAGTTCTCCTGCCTTGATCCACCATGCATCTAAGGAAGCGAGAAAAACGTGAGGGTGCATCACCTTCACTGCCCGGGAAGCGATCTCAATGGGAGCAATATTTCCATCATGCCCATTGATGACGATAATCTTCGTGATCCCCTGATGAATACATGAAGTGAAAACATCTTTCAGAATTTCAATCAATACCTCCGGTCGCACCGCTAAGGTAAAGGGGAAATCCTGATAGTGACCACTCACTCCATAAGCTACCGGGGGTAAGACTAACATTCCCTCTACCCTTTGTGCCACCCCTTCGGCAATAGCTTGAGCTACCAAGGTATCGGTACCAAAGGGGAGATGAAAACCGTGGTTTTCCGCCGATCCCACTGCAACAATGGCTTTATCGAATTTGCCTTCCTTAAAATCGGTGTAGGTTATTTTCTGATGGAGAACTTTCTTATCCATGACTCCCGCCTCCTTCTAAAACCCTGGTCGGTCTTTTCTTTTTCCCTGGAGACCGCCCTACTATCCCTTCCGGCTTCCAAAGCATGACCACAATTAAGAGTACTGCGTAAATGAGCTCGATCATCCCGTAGATTTTCAAATGCTCTTCCAAGGGTTTGAGAGCGTAACGCAAGGTTAAAAGGGATACCACCCCTACTATGGGTCCTGCGGTGGTTCCCATGCCTCCCAAGATAAGCATGACCACAATCTGGAAGGTCAAAAAGAAGGAAAACTCAAGGGGACGAATAGCCTTAGTGAAGTGGGCATATAAACCACCGGCTACTCCGGCAAAAAAAGCTCCTACCACAAAGGAAAAAAGCTTGTATTTCATAGGATAAACGCCTAAAACCTGCGCTGCCGTTTCATCTTCACGTAGAGCCATAATGGCTCGGCCAAAACGAGAATGGACAATGCGCCATATAACGTAAACGGTGATAAAGAGCCACAAATAAGTCCAATAGATATTGGTATACAAGGGAATCGCACTAATACCCATCGGACCTCGAGTGATCCCCTTCATGGTTTTTGCGAGAGTAGTGACGATGACCACGAAACCCAAGGAAGCTACGGAAAGATAATGCCCCCGCAAGCGTAAAACCGGCGCTCCGATCAAAAGAGCAGCAAAACTTGCTAGAGCCCCACCCATGCATAAGGCAGGGAAAAAAGGCCACACAAAGTCAGGACCCCCCAAAAACCAGGGAAGTTTGGGGAGCTCATACGCTTCGCGCAAAGGGAGCGGAAAGGTAAGGAGAGTAGAAGCATAGGCACCGATAGCCATAAATGCAGCATGGCCCAAGGAAAAAAGACCGGCATATCCATTGGTAAGGTTGAGACTCACCGTAGCAATAGAGTAAATTCCTATGAGCACCAAAATATGAATGAGGTAACGATTGAGGAACTGACTCGCCAAAAATACCCCCAAGAAAAGGAGTATTCCCCCCCATACAAAGGCAAGCTCGGGCCGCTTCATACCCGCACCTCTTCCTTAACTCCCATAATGCCCGCCGGACGCAAGAGCAAAACCACAATCAAAATGGCAAACACAATCCCGTCTCGATATTCGGCAAAACGAGTAGGCAGAAAAGCGATGGAAAGAATCTCAGCTAATCCCAAAACAAAACCTCCCAACATTGCCCCGGGGATACTTCCTACTCCTCCTACCACTACGGCTACAAAAGCCTTAACTCCGGTCAAAAAACCCATATCGTAGGAAATTTGTCCATACTTTGCTCCCCACAGAAACCCGGTAAAAGCAGCAATTGCCGAACCTAAAACGAAGGTTAAGGAAATGACCCGATTCACCTCAATACCCATGAGGCGAGCAATCTCCAGATTTTCCGCGACGGCGCGCATGGCAATACCCATTTTGCTCTTTTTCACGAAGAGATGGAAAATGAGCATAATGATGATCGAAGAAACGATAATAAAAACGTCTATGGAACGAAAAGTCAAAAATTGGGTCTTGTACATGATCGAAAGGTAAGGAGGAGTTTTAAAGGCGTAAGGCTGAGGAGAAACAACCATCTTCATGAAATTTTCTACGAAGGTATAGAAACCCAACGAGGTAATGAGCAAGGCCACTTCTGGACCACCACGGAGCTTTCGGTAGGCAATCGTATCCAAAACGAGCCCCATGAGACCTCCAAAACCCAGCACTAAAAACACAGAGGCGGGTAAACTCAATCCAGCGCGGAAGAAAATGAAGTACACGAAAAAAGCACCCACAGTGATGAGCGATCCGTGCGCAAAATTGATGAGGCGCAAGATTCCATATACTACCGTCATACCTAACGCCAACAGAGCATAAATACACCCTAAGATAATTCCGTTCATGCTCTGTTGTAAGAAATAACCCCAGGAAAACATGTTTTTATCCTCCCAAATACACTCTTTTCACTTCGTCTAAGGATTTGAGTACCTCCGATTCTCCGAACAGTTTCACATTACCACTTTCAAGAACGTAAGCATAGTCGGCAATGCCTAACGCGACGAGAGCGCTCTGCTCGACTAAGAGGATAGTCACCCCTTGGTCGCGAATTTTTTCAATCAACGTATAGAGTTCTCGGACCACAAGAGGGGCAAGACCCAGAGATGGTTCATCGAGGAGCATGAGTTGAGGACGAGCCATAAGACCCCGACCCAGAGCTAACATTTGCTGCTCTCCGCCGCTCAAAGTTCCGGCAATCTGCTTCCGTCGTTCGGCCAAGCGAGGGAAGAGGAGGTATATTTCTTCGAGGTCTTTGACAATTTCTTCCCTCGAGGAACGAGAGTACGCTCCCAAGAGGAGATTCTCTTCTACCGTGAGACGATTGAATATTCCCCGCCCTTCGGGCACCAAGGCTATTCCCAAACGCACTCGTAACGATGGGGAGAGAGAAGTAATGTCTTGACCTCGATAGAAAATTTTCCCTACTGCAGGACGCAAAACCCCCATTACCGCCTTGAGAGTAGTTGTTTTTCCTGCTCCATTGGCTCCAAGCAGGGTCACAATTTGACCCTCTCTGACCTCTAAACTCACATTGACTACCGCGGGAATCACTCCGTATTTCACCGTTAAGCCTTCAACCTTAAGCAATCAAATCACCCACTCCTAAGTAGGCTTCAATGACTCGAGAATCATTGCGAATTTCCTCTGGGGTTCCAAAGGCAATCACCGAACCGTAATCTAATACTTGGATCTTACGCGCTAAACCCATAACGAAAGGCATCCTATGTTCTACAATCATCATGGTGAGACGGAACTCTCCATGGATGGTTTCAATGAGATGTGCCAAATCCTCCGCTTCGCTGGTATTCATTCCTGCGGAAGGCTCATCGAGAAGCAACACCTCCGGCTGACACATCAGTGCTCGGGCAATGTCCAGTTTTCGCTGCCACCCATAAGGAAGATTGGAGGCAATTTCTTGAGCGAATTCTCTCATTCCAAAGAGCTCAAGGATGGTTTCTACCCGTTCTTCGATGGCTTTCTCTTCCCGAAAGAAAAAAGGAGTATTGAAAAGCGTCGGCCAAAAACCACACCGAGCATGCATATGCGCGGCAATCTTTAAATTCATCTCTACCGTCAAGGAGGGAAACAAGCGCAAATTCTGAAAGGTCCGGGTGAGGCCCAAAGTGGACACTTGATCGGGACGAAACCGGGTAATGTCTCTCCCTTTAAAGATGATTTTCCCTTTGGACGGTTTGATCACTCCGCTGATCAGGTTAAAAACCGTAGTCTTCCCTGCACCATTCGGACCAATCAACCCGTAAATCTCCCCACGGGGGAGTTCTAACTCATACCCACTGACCGCCGTAATTCCACCAAAGTGTTTCCACAGGTCAACAACTTGAAGAATCGTCTCCACTATCTACGCTCCATTCACAAAAAAGGGGTGGAAAATCCACCCCTTTCCTTCATTTAGCAATCTTCGGATCGGACAAGTACTCAGGGGTTACCTGTTTGATGGTAACAAATTTTCCATTTTTGACCTCAATGACCGCTACCGACTTGTTGGGCACTTGATTCCCTGCCTCATAGGAAATAGTTCCTGAAACCCCTTCAAAACCCTTGATCTGGGCCAATCCTTCGGGGATCTTTTTGGGATCGTCACTCCCCACAAGCTCAATCGCTTTAGCCAAAACTTTCACGGCATCGTATCCTAAAGTGGCAAAAGCGTTTTCCGGTGCAGTACCAAACATTTCCTGGTAAGCTTTTTTGAAACCTTGGACAATCGGAGTCTCATCCTCTAAGGACATGTGGGTAGCAAAAATCACGCCTTCTGCTGCCTCGCCACCGGTTTCGACAAGGAGTGGAGTATCAAAGCCGTCCTCTCCCAACATGGGCACCGTAACCCCGCCTTCCCGGAGCTGCTTGGCGATGAGTCCACAATTCGAAGGAATGGCTCCCACATACACGAAATCGACTTTACCTTGATCTTGATACTCTTTCAAACGAGCGACCATGCTGGAAAAATCGGTCCAGCTCGTCTCGAAGTAATCCTCATAAACCACTTCTCCACCATAGTTTTTGAGAGCATCGGCGAAATAGGCACACACGGCTACGCTGAAGTCGACCGCGGTATCAACCCAGATCGCCCCTCGCTTCAAGCCCAAATCGCGCACTGCGTATTCTGCAATAGCCGCTGCCTGGGCGTTATCTCCGAAACAAACCAACCATGCACCGGTTCGCTCGGGAATGCGGGGATGAGTGGCTCCCGGAGTGATGAAAGGAATACCGTACTCACGAGCCAAGGGGGCAGCAATATTGACCCAGTGAGTATCACAGTATCCTATCAAGGCGGAAACTTTTTCATTCTCGATGAGTCGAATAACTGCTGCCACCGTTTCTCCTTCATCCGCCTTGGTATCCACGATTTTCAACTCGATGGGTCTTCCCAAAACGCCACCGGCCTTATTGATTTCCTCGGCAGCGAGCTTTGCTCCATTGGTCGCAGGGGTATCGATAGAGGCCCATGGACCGGTTAAACCCATCACCACACCAATCTTCACCGGTTCCGCGGCACAGACACTCCCAGCCATCCCCACCAACATAACTACCACAAGAAGAGCCATAAACTTCCTCACAATCCCACCTCCCAATGTGTTTTTACTTTTATACCGAGAAAGGCCACTAAAGTCAATTCCTTTTCAAGAAAAAGGGCCTCTCCATATCCTCCTTCCAGTAGGCAAAGAGGAGAGTTCCTCCGTTCTCTCCCCATCCGACACTTCCATCTTTCCTCACCGCAATTGCTCCACAAAAGACTCCAAAACGGCGCGCCAATTCCATGCCTCGATCCACTGCCTCTTGAGCACTCCAATGTTCCATCCATTCGCCGATTTTGCGGGCTAAACCCAGGCGGATAATTTCCTCACCTTCTCCGGTCATGGAAACTCCTCCCCATTCACAGGCAAAACATCCGCACCCTACGATGGGGGAATCCCCGACGCGTCCAGGGAGCTGCATTTCTATCCCACCCGTTGAAGTCCCCGCTGCTACACGTCCTCTCCCATCTAATGCCACGGCACCGACCGTCCCCAAGTGAAGCCGGCGCACTTTCTCTTGGGCCCTCTTGAGATAGAAATGGTAAATGAAATCCGTCTCTTTTTTGGCCTTTTCAATAGACTTTTCCAAAGTCTTTATGGTGAGGTCGGCCACCGGATTATATGGCTCAAAGCCCAAGAGACGGGCGAAGAGATTCGCTCCCTCACCTACGAGGAGCACATGATGGGTTTTCTCCATAACTGCCCGTGCTACGGAAATGGGGTTTTTGATGTTTTTGATCGCTGCTACTCCACCACAGGAAAAATCATCCTTCATGATACTCGCCGACATCTCCACTTCTCCCAAGAGATTGGGGAAAGAACCGGTACCGGCATTGAGGCGAGGATCGTCTTCTAAAACTTTTACCACCTCTTCCACGGCGTCAACCGCCTCTCTCTCTCGCAACGCCTCTCTACCTCGCTCGCAGGCACGGGTCAGGCCGTCGTAGGCATCCGGTATCTCATCCTTGCAAATTCCACCATGAACAATAATGAGCATGATGACGTCACCCTTTCTGCAATAGTGAGTGTTCCTCTATCCTTTCACTGCTCCAGAGAGCAATCCTTCCACAATATACCTCTGAAAGAGGAGCGCAATCAGCACCGGAGGCAAAGCGGCCAAGACTCCCCCGGTAGCCATCATCCCAAAATCGATCGAATGCCGTCCCGAAAACTCGGCAATCGCTACGGGAATGGTTTTTGCCTGCAGAGTGGAAGTCAAAATGAGGGCAATGAAAAACTCTTCCCAGGACATGAGAAAAGCAAAGAGGAGAGTAGCCACGATTCCGGGCAGAGACAAGGGAAAAATCACCCTGAAAAGAGTACCCAAATGAGTACATCCATCTATTTTCGCCGCATCTTCAAGATCTCTCGGAATGGTATCAAAATAGGTTTTCATCATCCAAATGACAAACGGCACTAAAATTGCCGAGTACACCAAAATTAAGGCGCCTTTGGTATCGAGCATGCCCAATTGGCTCAAATTTTGATACAAGGGAATGATAAAGGCAATCGGGGGAAGCATATAGGAAAAGAGGAGTAAAAAGAGAACCCTCTCTCTTCCTGGAAAACGCAGGCGGGAAAAGGCATAAGCGGCAAGCGAGCCGAGGAAAACACAGATAACGGTAACCGCCAAAGCAATCGAGAAGCTATTCCACATAATTTTGCGAAACTCGCTCTCCGGTCCCTGAGAGAACAAAATACCCCCGTAACGGGCAAAGGTGGGATGACGGGGAATCCAGCGGAGAGGGATGGCCAAGAGTTCCTTGAGCTCGGCAATGCTTGATAGGAAAAGCCAGGCTAAGGGAGCAAGAATAAACGAGGCCAAAAGGAGTGCCCCACAGGCAATACCGATTTTGTACCCCAGCGACTTACTCACTTTCTCCTCTCTCCTCAATACTCGATTTGACGTTTGAGCGTTTTGGTATAGAGATAAGCGAAAAGTGCCACTACCATCGTGATAATATACGATAAAGCGGCACCTTTACTAAAGTGGAGAAATTTAAAAGCCTCTTGATAGGCTAAAAAGGAAATCACCTTGGTGGCGTTTGCTGGCCCCCCTTGGGTCATGATGTAGACTACATCGAACACCCGGAAAGCGTCCAAAGTTCGCAGGACTAAAACCACGTTTACGGTGGGTAAAAGAAGGGGCATGGTAATACGCCACAGGGTGACGAAACGGCCTGCTCCATCGACTAAAGCTGCCTCATAGAGTTCGCGAGGGATGGTCTGCAAACCGGCCAAAAGGAAGAGAGCCACGAGGGGGGTAACCTTCCACACATCGGCGATGATCACCCCGTGCATGGCGCTCCACGGTTGGGTGAGCCAAGGTCGATAGCTCTCTAAAATCCCCACTTGGGTCAAAAAGGCATTCAAGGCACCGTAATTGGCATTGAAAATCCACTTCCACATGATGGCACATACGGTAATAGGCAGAGCCCAAGGTAAAAGGAGGAGACTCCGCAAAACCCCTCGCCCATAGAATTTTTGGTGTAAAAGCAACGCAATGAAAAAGCCCAAAAGCATCTCGAGAGCAATGGAAACCACGGTAAAATAAGCGGTGCGTCCCATAGAGGTCCAAAAGTATCCACTCCGCAAGATTTCGGCATAGTTCTTGAAACCGACAAAGGGTGTCCCCATTGCCCGACGGGTGAGATCGACTTGGAAGAGACTCAAGAGGAAAGAAGAGAACACCGGGTAAAAAATAACGAGAGCAATGAAAAGGAAGGACGGCGCAATCAAAAACCAGGCAAAATATGCTTCTCTCTTTTGAAAGGACGACATGCCTCTACCCAAGGCGGGAGAAAACTCCCGCCTTCACCTCCTAATATTTCGCCATAATCTCTTTGGTCCGCTCGACCGCATCATTGAGCGCATTCTCTACGCTCTTTGCTCCGGTGAGCGCCGCTTGCAACTCCTCACTGAGAACCAAGGAAAATTGTGAATACCAGGGTACCTGGGGTCGGTCAAAAATGTAGTGAATCTGTTCTTTCGCCACTTGAACCACTTCTCCCTGCTGGGCAATGAGCTCGGGGTCATCGTAGAGCGACTTCCAAATGGGGAGGGCATTTTGGCTATACTTCTTCTGCACCTCTTTACTCGCTAAGTAACTCACGTATGCCCATGCTTCGTCGGGGTGCTGACTCGTCTTCATGATACTCAAACCCATCCCCCCGTTACAGGTGGCACTCCGTTTTCCGTCCGGAAAACCGGGAATGACCGCTAACACCGCATCCCCAGCAATTTGCGATTCCTGGGGGTCGTTCGCCAAATTGTACATGTAGGTCCAGTTGAGTCCGAAGGCGGCTTGTCCTGCGGAGAACACCCGTCGCACTTCTTCATAGAAAGATTCAATACACGCAGGGTTGAAGAGACCTTCTTTCAAATTATCGATCATGAAGCGCAGGGCTTCTTGGGGTTTCCCCTGGTTCAGGATCGGGTTTCCTGCTTCATCGAAGAGTTTCCCATTCATCGCTTCCACATACTGTAACCATTGGATGACCACTGCCTCTCCCTGACCCCAAGCATCGATGATGGGATACTCGACAATACCTTGGGCTTTCATTTTCTTGGCATAGTCGATCACTTCCGTCCAGTACTGGGGTGGTTGTCCACCGATTGTCTCTAACATCTTACGGTTATAGAAAAAGTACTGCCAGTCATTGAGCCAAGGCATGCCGTAGAGCCGACCCTTATAGGTCACCGAAGAGAGGACCTCGGGGAAAATATCCTCGCGATCCTCGGGAGCGAGTCGCTCGGTGACATCCAAAAGCCACCCTGCTTCTACGAACTCGGCCGGCCAGATACAGTCGAGGAGAATCACGTCATACGTCCCCGCACCGCTTGCCGCAGCAACTACGATTTTGTCGTGTAATTCTTCATAGGCGACAAAGGCGAGATTCACCTCAACCTCAGGATGTGCCTTCACAAACTCTTCGGTCATCGCGCGGATATCACTCTCCTGATACCCGGCCTGTTTCATGAAAAGACCACTCAAGGTGACTTTCCCATACCCTCCGCTGGCCAAAAGGAGTACTCCTCCCAGAACCAAAAGAACCACGAAAATCTTTTTCACCTTCATCCCTCCCTCTTCCATTTCTCCCATTGTAACATATTTTCCCTCGCAGACTCCCTCCTTAAAAGCTCTCTTTGTTTCAAAATTGGGAAAATTGCATTATAATGAGCAAAAATGATACGTAAAGGGGGGGTAAAAACATGTCTTTTTTTCACTTCACCCTCAAGGGGAAGCTCTTAGCGTATTTTCTCCTCTTCACCTTGGTGCCCTTTTTCCTCGTGGTGTACCTGGGAGTAACCCGCTTCGAGCGAACCCTCACCGAGCGAGAAATCGCGAACGGAAAAAACCTCACCATCGCTCTCGAGAATAACCTCATCCATTTTTTCCATAGTTTCCTCGAGGAAACCAATCTCGTAGCGAAAGCCTTGGAAGAAAGAGGAGAAAACGGGGAAAAGGGAGCACTCCTCAAAAAGTTTGTCGAGAATGAACCTCTCTTTATCTCAGCCTCATTCACCGACTCTGAGGGTATCCAAATCGCCGACTCGCAAGGAAGGGGTATAGGAGAGGATAAAAGCGGAAGCGAATGGTTCCAAGCTTCGGGGAGAGAGAAGAAACTCTTCCTCTCGGACGTCCGCTACTCTAAGGACCTCGGGATACACACGGTCAACGTGAGCGCCCCAGTATACGATAAGGAAGGGAACTTCCAGGGAGTAGTAACCGCTCGGATTGACTTAGAAGCTCTCCACAAGCGACTATCCGAAGGGATTACCATCCTCAAGACCGGCTACTTTTACCTCTACGACGTACGGAATAAAAAGATGGTCCTCCACCGGGATAAAGACTTCTGGGGGAAAAGTTTTGCGGAGATCGATCCGAATCTCCGCTTCGTGGATGAAGAGCTCACTCGGAAAAAAGAGGGAGTACTCCAATACGTGTATCAAGGGGAGGAACGGATTGTCTTCTTCCAGAGCTTTGAGGCGTATGGCAATTTTTCCGGAGAGAACTTCAAAGACTGGCGCATCGCTGCGGTAGCCCCCTTCGCCGAACTCCGGGAACCGGTGACCGAGATGTTCCGCTTCATCCTCATCTTGGCCGGGGTTGTCGTGGCAGTGGTCGTAATTCTCTCTCTCCAGATCGCTTCCTCCCTGGCCTCACCCATCCGCCGTGTGGCCCAGGCCCTCGCCAAGGTGGCCCAAGGAGAACTGCGGGTGGAGGTAGAAGAGTACCGCAAAAACGACGAAATCGGAACCTTAACCGCTTCCCTGCGAGAAATGGTGGGGAATCTCCGGGAGCTTGTGAGGAGCACCTTGAACGTTTCCTCGCAACTTGCTGCCTCAAGCGAAGAACTCTCCTCTTCAGTGGAGGAAGTCTCCAAAGCCACCCAGGAGATCGCGAAAACCATGAGTCAGGTAGCCGATGGTTCAACCCGTCAGGGAGAAGACCTGCAAACCCTGAGTACTCACGTCGAAGAAATTGCCAAAATGGCGGAGAAAATCCAGAGCGAAACCAAAGAACAGTCCCACCGCGTCAACGTGGTGATGGAAGAGCGTCTCGGTGAGAACACCAAAGCCCTGCAGAGTATTAAGAGAGAAATCGAAGGAGCCACCAAAATGGGTGACGAGGTAGGCCAAGAAGCGCAAAGGGGGAAAGAACTCCTCTCCGTTCTCATCGAAGAGATCACCGCCATTTCCCGCGCTACCCAAGAAGTGGCTCGCAGTATCGGTGGCTTAGAATCCCGTTCCCAAGAGATTGGGCGAATCGTGGATGTGATCTCAGGAATTGCCGAGCAGACTAACCTCCTTGCCCTGAATGCTGCCATCGAGGCGGCGCGGGCTGGTGAAGCAGGACGAGGCTTTGCGGTAGTAGCTGAAGAAGTGCGTAAACTCGCCGAAGGGTCAGCGCAGGCAGCGCAGCAGATTGCCGGTCTCATTAGCGAAATCCAAAAGGAGACCCAGGGCGCGGTGAAGAACATGGAGAACGCTCAGCACGAAGTCGAGGAAGGAGTGAAAAAAGGAGAAACCGTTGCCCAGAGCTTTGCCCAGATCCTCGTTACCGTGGGAAAGGTAGCGGAGAATATCCGGCAAATTGCTTCCGCCTCTCGGATCCTCGATAAGGCACAAGAAGACCTCTTGCAGGTTCAAAGAGAGAGTACTACCGCCATGGAGCATGTCGCTCAGAACGTGGAACAGGTGACCGCTTCCATAAGCGAGGTGACTGAGCGGGTGAGCTCCATCGCCGCCGTAGCTGAAGAAAATGCTGCTTCCTCCGAAGAAGTATCCGCTTCAACCGAGGAACAGAGCGCTTCTCTCGAGGAAATCACCTCCGCTACTTCGTCACTGGCCAAACTAGCGGAAGAATTGCAGAAAACGGTGAGTGTGTTCCAAGTCTAAACTCCTTTTGCCCACCTTGCAAGGTGGGCAAGCCTTTCATAAATATTTTTCGAGATCGCGATTCTCGCGAAGGAGCGCCACCAATTTTTTTACTTCCTCACTCTTCCCTTTGGAGGCGATGAAAAGGAGATCCTCTTCTTCGATAACCACAAGATCCTCTACCCCCAAGGCAAAGAGAGGTTTGCGCGTCAAAAAGAGGTTGCCCCGACTCTCGATTCCCCGGTAGTTTCCCTCTCCTGCGTTATGGAAAACATCGTGGGGGAAAACCTCCCACAAGGAGGAGAGAGACCCTAAGTCACTCCAGGAGAGTGTAGCAGGGATGACCACAACCCGGGAGGATTTCTCCATCACCGCATAGTCAATAGAAATGGAGGGAAGGGTGGCAAAAACTTCTTGGAAGAGAGCAGTCTTCCCCTCTTCTCGGTATGTTTCCGCTTCCCTCAAGCCCTGATACACCTCGGGGAGGTAAGAAGCCAATTCTTCGAGAATAACCCGGGTCTTCCACACGAAAATGCCACTGTTCCAGAAATGGCTCCCTGAGTGAAAGTATTCTCTCGCCAAACTTTCGTTGGGCTTTTCGGTAAAGCGTCGCGCCCGGTAGGCTTCAAGGTCCCCTTGACGCCGATACAGCTCTCCTATCTCGAGATACCCATAGCCGGTGTGTGCGCTCCTTGGAACGACACCCAGGGTAACCAGCCAATCCTCTTCTCCTATCTCGCAGGCGAAACGGAGGAGTTCCCGGAAATACTCTTCTTCCTCGATGAGGTGATCGGCGGGAAGAACCATCATCACCGCCTCCGGGTCAAAGCGTAAAAGGCGCATCGCCGCAAGTCCAATACAGGGCGCAGTATTCCTCCCGGTGGGTTCGATAATAAGGTTTTTCTCTTCCACAAAGGGAAGCTCGGCATGAATCAATCCTCGGTACTCCTCGGGAGCCACGATGAAGAGATTTTTCTTCCCCACCAAGGATAAGATTCTCTCTACCGTCCTCTCGAGGAGACTCTTCCCTCCTATCTTGAGGAACTGCTTGGGTCGTTTCTTCCGACTGAGCGGCCACAGGCGCTCTCCTCGCCCCCCGGCCATAATCACTCCCACATGCATGGTTCACTCCCCCCTTTCTCCTCGCCTCTTTTCGTGGTACACTGTGCTCATCACCGAACGAGGAGTAGACATGGACTTTTTCATGTTCTTTTTCCATCTTTTCGTCGATTTCGTAGTGGCTTTCCCTGCACCTCTAAGCCCATACTTAGTTCAATTTTACCACCTCAATGCCCGCACCGTAGCGATGGCTGTGGCTTTTCTCCCCTTCGTAGGATCGTTAAGTCAACCACTCTTCGCCATGACTTTTCGCTCTTTCTCCTTCCCCACCTGGCAGTTGTATCTCACCCTCAACGCCCTCCTTCTCCCCTTCTTCCTCTTTGCTCTCCCCGTGTCTTTCTCCATTTTTCTCATCGTCTTCGTGACCATTTTTCTTGCCGATGGCTATTTTCACCCTGTAGGCGCCGCCTTAGCAGGGAGAAACCGAGGAGGGAAAGGGGTCACTGCCTTCATCTCTGGCGGCATCCTTGGTGGAGCATTGGGTCCTTTTTTCATCACCCTTTTCGTGTCTCGATACTCGCTCTCCTCACTCTGGCTCTTTGGACTCCTCTCCCTACCTTTGAGCCTTTGGTTCTTTCGTCAGCCTCAACCCCGGTATCAACCACAACCGAGAAATTTCTCTTGGCGTTTTTTCGGTTTCTTCTGGCCTATATGGTCCCTGGTGAGTACCCGCACCTTCTTTTCAGCCGCTTTCCACACTTTCGTTCCCCTCTACCTCAACGAGAGAGGGTATCCACTCCTCTCGGGAGGAACACTGCTCTCCTTGGGGGTTCTCTGCGGCATCGGGGCAAACGTACTGGGAAGTAAGCTCTACCATCGCTTCTCCAACTGGACCTTGAATCTCATTTCTTTCCTTGTCTTAGGGAGCATGATCCTCCTTTTCACCGTGGTGCATCACTTCTTGCTCCTTTTCTTCTTCTTCATTGCTGCCGATTTTGCCACTTTCCTCACCATGAGCACCAACGTCTCCGAAGCCCAACGGTTACTCCCGGGAAACCGAGTGTTTGCTTCTTCCCTCTCCATGGGATTTGCTTGGTCCATGGGTCACGCCCTCAATGTCCTGTGGGCATTTTTATTCGGTCATAATGTCCAACTGGTTCTCCAAAGCGTGGGAATGATGGCCATTGGTATGGGGATTACCCTCTCTCTTTCCCGGAACAAATTTACTCCTCAGCCCGTGGACTCGCAGTGGCAATCAATGCCGACCGTACCCGCACCCCAGGAACTCGACCCAGCCTCCCGGTGAGTGCCCCAAGCGCATCAGTCGTCCCATCCACGATGAGCGCCAAGACGGAAATATTCTTCTCCCGATAGGGGATTCCCATGCGCCCAACGATGAGATCTCCGAAATCGGCAAGAATTTCATTGACTTTATGGGCCTGTTTCTCTCGGTCAGTGATGATAATGCCGATTACCCCTACCCGATTTTCCATGGCTCAAGAGAAAATCCTCCGCAACTTCTCATTGAGAGATTTTAAATCCTCGCGTAACTCTCGGTACACCTGAAACCACCGCTCTAAATCCCACTGATACTCTTCTTGAGGGAGAAAGGTTTCTTCCACCCGAAAAGTTTGCGAAAAAGCATGGTGGTAATCACGGTAAACCCCACTCCCCAAGCCGGCAAGGAGTGCCGCTCCTTTACAACTTCCCTCACGGTCCTCCGGTACAAGAATTTCCCTCCCGAGCACCGAAGCCTTGAGGTTCATCCAGGTGCGATTCTTCGTTCCTCCCCCCACATTCACTGCCTCATCGATGGGAATCTTCACCTCGTCGCATACCATATCAAAAATATGCCGATACTCCAAACAGAGACCCAAGAGAACACCAAAGAGTATTTCTCGCTCTTTCGTCTCGGCAGAGAGATTGAAAAAAGCCCCCCGCGCTGCTTCATAGTAACTCCCCAAAAGATAAGGGAAAAAGAGGGGAATCGCAGGAGAGAGGGAAAGAGATAAGTTTTGAAAGACGGCGTGATTCTCCTTGAGGAGACGCATCGTCCAATCGACGGCATAGCCACCACTGTAAATTCCGTTCATGACGTAATAGGCCGGATAGGCCACATGGTGGCCCCAAGAGAAAGGCTTTTCCCAAGAAGCCTTTTTGCGAAACGGTGTCTCATGAAGAGCCATGGTCACCGATTCGGTGGTTCCCGAAGAAATGAGTACCCATCCCGGCTGATAGACTCCACTCGCCAAAGCAGCACAGAGGTGATCGTGCCCTCCCACCACAATCGTAGTTTCCGGATGGAGACCGGTTACCTTGGCCACTTCCGGACGAATCTTCCCCAAGGGCTTTCCGGAAGGGTAAAGAGGAGCCATCCGGTCTATGGGCACTCCTGCCCGTTCACACATCGCTTCCCACCAGTTCCTCTTCTTTTGGTCAAAGAGCATAGTGCGCGAGGCTAAAGAATAGTCAAAGGAGAGTTCGCCACTGAAAAAGAAGAGAATGAACCCCGACATGGAGGTCCAGAAACGAACCTTGGCAAAGAGTTCCGGTTCCATCTCACGGTGCCAGAGGAGTTTATAAAAAGAGTACTTATGCTGAGGACTCAAACCGGTCGTCCAATACACCTCCTCTTCGTCTAACTCTATCGATGAGAACTGTGATTTGGTACAATCGCTATACCAAGGAATACTCCGGGGAAGGACGGTACCGTCTTTGTAAAGGCCTACCATAACCTCAGCAAAACTCGATACACTGAGCGCAACCACACAAGATAAGAGCGCACGATCAAAATCGGAGATGGCCTGGACTATGGAGGTAGCAATGTCCTCGGGAACGTAAAACTCTACCCCGCCTTGAGACACAAGAGGGGTAGGAAAGTTTTTTTCTCCTCGAATTCTCCCTTCCTCATCATAGAGGCGAATTTTAGTATTGGTGGTTCCGATATCCATGCCAAGAAGGAGTTCCATGTTATTTCACCTCAACCTGGGCCTCAGAAACCGGCGATACCGAGGACTCCTCAAAAATCCGCACCAAGCAATGGGTAGGACATTTCTCAACACATAGGCCACAGAGGGTGCATTTTTCTTGATCAATATGAATGATCTCTTTCTCAAAACGAATGGCCTTCTCAGGACAGGTCTTGACACACAATTGACATTTAATGCATCCCCGTAAACACGCCTGACGGACAACTTTTCCGCTCTCTTTGGATACACATGCCACGAGCACCTGCTCCCGATCAGGAACGAGGACCAATACCCCTTGAGGACACTCAGTCACACACTTCCCGCAACCGGTACATTTTTCGGGGGAAATCACCGGAAGACCACTCTCTCGGTCCATGGTGATGGCGGAAAATGGGCACACTTCTTCACAAGTTCCCAAACCTATACACCCATAGCGACACACCCGCGCAGAAACTCCGAGCAATTTGTATGCCCGACAATTCTTGACACCCCGATAAGAGGCGATCTCTTGTGCCACACCTTTTCCTCCTTGGCACACGAGCACTGCTTTTTTCGATTCGAAACGAAATTCTTCGTGATTCCCTAAGAGACGAGCAATTTCCGCCCAGGTTTTGGGACCTCCCACCGGGCAGGCATTCATCGGTGCCTCTTGAGTCGCTATTTTCTCCGCCAACCCTACGCACCCCGGATACCCACAGGCACCGCAATTAGCACCGGGAAGAAGGTCGAGGATCTTTTGCACCAAAGGGTTTTCCTCTACGGCAAATTTCTTCGCTAACCACGCTAAGGTTAAACCAAATCCCAAACCCAAGATACCCATGATTATTGCCGGTAAGAAAATGTCTTCCATCGCTTTACTCCTCTCACCTCACTAAACCTTTAAAACCTAAGAAAGCAATCGCCAAAAGACAGGTAGCAATAAAAACGATAGGATATCCTTGGTAAAAAGGGGATAACCGAGCAAAACGGAGCCGTTCCCGAATTCCTGCAAGAAGCACTAAGGCAACGGTGAATCCCAGGGCGACGCTGATGCTATACACTACTACCTGAAGGAGCGTATACCCATAATCTACTCCCAAAAAAGCTACCGCAAGAATGGCACAGTTTGTGGTAATCAGGGGGAGGTAAATACCCATGGCTCGGTAGAGATTGGGCATATTCTTTTTCAGGACGATTTCTACGAGTTGCACCAAAACGGCGATAACCAAAATGAACACCATGATCCGGAAATACTCTAAATGGAGGGGGAGAAAAACGAATTTCCACAACGCCCAGGTCACACAGGAAGCTAACACCATCACGAAAGTTACCGCCATTCCCATACCGATAGAATTGGCTACATTAGAGGACATGCCAATATACGGGCAAAGACCGATATATCGTGCCAAAATAATGTTATCCACAAATGCGGCACTGAGGAAAATCTTAAGGAGCATCACCAGTTCTCCATTCATTTTTCCCTTCTCCTTCCGAAATAATTGAGCATAGCGATGTAAATACCGATGAGCAAAAATGCCCCTGGTGGAAGAATCATGAACATCATCCCTTGATAGGTAGGAGGAAGAACCTGACGCGAGAAGAGAGAACCATAACCAAATAACTCTCTGACTACTCCAATGGCAGTAATAACGAGCGTATATCCCACACCCATTCCCAAAGCATCGGCCAAAGCGAGAACAATCGGTTTCCGTGAGGCAAAAGCCTCTGCCCTCCCCATGATTATGCAATTCACCACGATCAAGGGGATGAAAATTCCCATGGCCCGAGAAAGTGCAGGGAGGTAAGCTTTCATCACCAAGTCGACAATGGTGGTGAAAGTAGAAATGATGACAATGAAAATCGGAATTCGTACTTGACTGGGGACGAAATGGCGTATAGCGGAAATGACCAGACTCGAACAGACGAGCACGAAAATGACTCCCGCCCCCATGGCTAAGCAATTTTCTCCTTTCACTGAAACCGCCAACACCGAACACAGACCAATCATTAAACGCAAGATAGGGTTTTCCCCAAAAATACCATTCTTAAAATAGAAGAAAAATTGCCTCATCATTCCGCCTCCAAGTTTTTAAAATACGTAATCGCCTCTTGGCAAGCACGGATCACTGCTTTCGTAGAAATGGTGGCCCCGGTAACTCCTTGAATATCTCTCTTGATTTCAAATGGATCATCGAGAGATTTGGACACAAACTGAGAGAGAAAACGTTCTTCGGTTATATTCGAACCGAGTCCAGGCGTTTCCTGATGCTCTAAAACTTGGATCCCCATGATTTTCTTTTCCTGAGCAGAAATTCCCACAAGGAGCACCATTTCTCCTCCGTATCCCATGACCGATACGCGCAAAACGTATCCTACACGATCTTCCCCGATGAGAGCATGGTATACCTCTAACACCGAGACCCCACTTCGCGAGGAGAGATCGTGAGAGAGGTTCATTCTCTCAAAGCGCTCCGCCGAGGGAAAAACAACTTGGAGCTTCTCTCGTAACTCCTCGGCACTCCGACGCTCAATTTCCTTTTTGGTCACGTAGTTCACCGCAGCGAGAGAAATCGCCGCCAAAAGACATACCACCATGAGTGCCCAGGCAACGCGAAAAATTCCTTTCATATCTTTTTCACCCCAAACCTCCGTGGTAAGAGACGATCTAAAAATGGCACCACCGCATTCATGATGAGAATTCCAAAAGTAACCCCTTCCTGATATCCACCTAACCAGCGGATCATACCGGTAATCATACCGGCAAAAAAACCAAAAATCATCCTCCCTTTGGGGGTCATAGGAGAAGTGGTGTAATCAGTGGCCATGAAACACCCCCCCAAGATCGCACTTCCGGCAAGAAGGTGGTAGAGAGGGTTTTGTCGAGCGAGAACAGCAACGAGCGCAATGCCCAAAAAATAGAAAACGGGAATATCCCATCGCACAATTTTACGCCAGAGCAGGTAGGCAAATCCACATAAAAGGAGAAACGCCGAGATTTCTCCAATGCACCCCGGTACAGTTCCCCAGAACAAGCGCCAGAGAATCCGAGGCTCAAGGTGAGCGAGAGCTTGATACCCTTGCATCTTGGAAATACCTAAAGGAGTTGCAGTGGTTACTACCTCCCACAGAGAAGAAACTACCTCCCCACTCTTTGATAGCGTCCACACATTGCGCACCACATAAGTACTCATCAACCCCGGCCAAGAGAGAAAGAGAACCGCTCTTCCCACCAAAGCCGGATTGAAAATGTTTTGCCCCAACCCTCCGAACATCTGTTTCCCCAAAATGATCGCCGTTCCCCCTCCCACGATGGGTAACCAAAAGGGCACACCGGGAGGAAAAGAGAGTCCCAAAAGAAGCCCGGTGACTAAGGCACTCCGGTCACCTAAGGACAAAGGTTTTCGAAAGAGAAAACAATCCAAAGCCTCAAAACCGAGGCAACTCAAGAGAGAGAGTACGATCGGCCCAAGCGTCAACCGGTAACCAAAAAAAGCCATCCCCCAAAACGTCGCCGGGAGGAGAGCCAAGAAGACATGGGTCATGACTTGAGGCACATCGAGAGCACTCTTCACATGCGGAGGAGGGGTAAGCACCGTCTTGAACTCTACACTCATCGTGTGACACCACCCTTCTTCCTGCGGATTATTTCTGCTTTGGCCAACTTGATGAACTGAGTGAGGGGAATCCCTGCCGGGCACACGTAACTACACACGCCGCACTCCATGCAATCGAGGACCCGATGCTCTTCCGCCTCGAGAAAAGCCTGAAATTCGGCAAGACGAGCGAGATGGTAAGGAAGGAGGAACATGGGGCACCCATCCACACACCGCCCACACCGAATACAAGGATACTCTTTCTTCTCATACGGTCGGGAAAAAAAGAGGAAACCCGATGTTCCTTTAATCACCGGTACTTGCAAGGAACTTTGCGCAATTCCAGTCATGGGACCACCCATAATGATCTTCTGCGGAGTCTTTACAAAACCTCCGCAAAACGCCACGATACCTTCAAGCACCGTCCCTAAGGGAACCTCAAGATTCCCCGGTGTCTGAATACATTCACCACTCACCGTAATCACCCGCTCGACAAGTGGCATTCCCTCTTCTGCCATTCTTCCGATGGCGCTTGCCGTTTGAACGTTATTCACCACCACACCGACATCTAACGGTAATCCACCGGGAGGGACCTCTCGCCCTAAGATGGCTAAAATGATTTGTTTCTCTGAACCTTGGGGGTACTTGGTCGCCAAAGGCACAACCTCAGTGGGAATAGACATATATTTCACTAATTTGGCAAAGAGAGTGAGGCACTCCTCTTTGTTCTCCTCGATACCGATATACGCTCTCTTTGCTCCACAAGCCCGTACCAAAATCCGTAAACCCAAGAGCACGGTATCCGGACGCTCAACCATCACCCGGTGATCACAGGTCAAGTAGGGTTCACACTCTGCCCCATTGAGAATGACCGTGTCGATTATCTTCCCCGCAGGTGGAGAAACCTTCACATGGGTGGGAAAGGCTGCTCCCCCAAGGCCCACCATACCCCCCTCCCGAATCCATTTCCGCAAAAAGAGGGAATCGAGGTTCTCTATGTCTTTGGGAAGCGGTTCCCTCCTCTCCACTTCTTCTTGGCCGTCATTTTCAATGACTATGGCCCGAAACTTTCCCATACTGGGGTGCCACCACTCTTCAATCGCGGTCACCTTTCCCGAGATGGAAGCATGGAGGGGAGCAGCAATAAAAGCCTCTACATCAGCTACTTTCTGCCCCTTTTTCACCACATCCCCTCTCTTGACCAAGGGCTCAAGAGGTGCGCCGGTGTGTTGCCAAAGGGGGAGAACCACTTTCGGCGGTGATCCTATTTCCACGATAGAACGATGGGCGGTGAGTTCCTTCGCAGGAGAAAGAAACACCCCCTGAGGAAAAGTTCGCAACTTCATGATCCTCTCTATCCTCCTTCGTAAAAATTATCTTCCAAGAACTGGGTATGGAAACGGCCATCGACAAAGTCAGGGTGAGAGAGAATCTTGAGATGGAAGGGAATGGTGGTCATGACCCCCTCGATAGTAAAAGAGCGGAGGGCCTCACGAGACCGTCGAATGGCAAAGACACGATCTACATCCCACACGATGAGTTTTGCCAAGAGGGAATCATAGTAAGGGGGTACCACGTATCCGGAATAACAGTGGGTGTCAATACGCACCCCCGGACCATGGGGAACTTCAAAACGGACGATCCTCCCCGGAGAGGGAGCAAATTTGCGCGCCGGGTCCTCGGCATTGATCCGCATCTCAATGGCATGACCGTCCAAAGTGATCTGCTCCTGGGCGAGCGAGAGTCTCTCCCCTGCGGCCAAACGAATCTGTTCTCTCACTAAATCTACCCCGGTAATCATTTCCGTCACCGGATGTTCTACTTGGATACGGGCGTTGAGCTCCATAAAGTAATATTCTCCCTCATCGGTCACCAAGAATTCCAGAGTCCCACAGGTGGTATATCCTAAGGAAGAAACCGCCCGCACTGCCGATTCCCACAACTTGTGGCGTACCTCTTGAGGGAGTCGAGGCGCAGGAGCCTCCTCCAAAATTTTCTGCCGACGGCGTTGCAGAGAACATTCCCTCTCTCCTAAGTGGATAACGTTACCGAAATGATCAGCAAGAATTTGCACTTCGATATGACGAGCGCGATCGATGAGCTTTTCGAGATAGAGATCCCCACTCCCAAAGGCAAGCTGCGCCTCCCGACCGGCGCTCAAGAAAACTTCCTCAAACTCTTCCTCTTTTTTCACCACCCGAATGCCTCGCCCCCCTCCGCCCAAACACGCCTTCACTAACACGGGATACCCAAGATGAGAGGCCATACGTTTTGCCTCTTTCACATCCCGGAGCGACTCTAAGGACCCGGGGATAACTGGAATCCCTGCTTGGTGCAACAGTTGTTTGACTAAAAGCTTATTTTTCATCCGTCGCAAAACTTCTACCCGAGGACCGATGAAGGCAAACCCTCTTTCGGTAAGTTTCTCCACAAATTCGGCATTCTCGGACAGAAAACCATATCCAGGATGAACTGCCTCGGCACCGGTCAGTTCACAAGCACGAATAATTTTTTCTACGTTGAGGTAGGTCTCTTGGGGGAGATTCCCTCCTAAGGAGACCTTCTGATCCACATACCGTAAATGAAGGAGGTTTTCATCCGCTTCGGAGAAAACCCCCACCGTCTTAATACCTAACTCCCGACATGCTCTGACTACCCGTAGAGCAATTTCACCTCGATTGGCAATGAGCACCTTGGAAAACAATTTCTACCACTCCCAAACTCAAATGAGAATTTTTTCTTCTGGATAAACGAGTAACTCCCTCCGCTCTTGTGCAGCTCGAAAAGACACTAAAGCGGTCAAAATCCCCACCCGTCCCAAGTACATATTGAGAACGAGCACCAATTTCCCCACCATGGAATGATAAGGGGTGAGACCTCGTGAGAGTCCCACCGTACCAAAAGCGGAAATCACTTCAAAAAAGGTATCTAAGGGGTCGGTTTCCTGAAAAATTAAGAGAAAGACACCACTTACGAAAATGAGAGAAAAAGCGAGCATCGTCAATGCCACTGCCCGGTACACCACTGAAGAGGCAATACGGCGATGGAAAAATTCCACCTTTTCCCGTCCTCTGATAAAGCTCCAAATCATACCGAGAAGGATGGCAAAAGTGGTGGTCTTCACTCCTCCTCCTGTCCCTCCCGGAGAAGCACCGATAAACATGAGAAGCATCACCAAAGCAGTGGTAGCCGGCTTCAAAGCGGCGATGGGTACGGTATTGAAACCGGCGGTGCGGGGAGTGATAGCTTGGAAGAGACCGGTCATAACTCTTCCCCACCAGGGGAGTTTCCCCATCGTTTGAGGGTTATCCCACTCCAAAAAGAGCACGAACACCGTTCCCACTGCGACTAAGAGAAGAGTGGTACCGACTACCACCCGGGCATGGAGACTCAAGAGACGCTTCTCTTCCACTACCTCTCTCATCACCACAAAGCCGATCCCCCCGAGAACGATAAGCGCCATGACCGTACCGCAAATCGCCGGATCGAGGACAAAACGTTCTAAACTGTTACTGAAAACCGAAAATCCTGCGTTACAAAAAGCGGAAATACTGTGGAAAAGAGCAGGGAAAAAAGCCTCTTTCCACGTAAAGTAACGCAAAAACCCCAGAAATAAAAAGACAAAGCCTATGCCCTCCACAAAAAAGGTGTAGCGAATCACCGCTAAGACAAAACGCACTGCCCCTCCGGGAACATCCAAAGCGAAGGAATCTCGGATCGCCAAACGACCTCGGTACTCTATCCTCCGACGAATGACCATGGCAAGGAGAGTGGTGATGGTCATGTACCCTAATCCACCGATTTGGATCAACACGAGAATCACCATTTTCCCCCACAAGGAAAAAAAGGTTGCCGTGTCCACAACGATGAGTCCGGTCACGCACACGGCGGAGGTAGCGGTAAACAAGGCATCGACGAAATGGAGATGACACCCGGGATTGACCATGAAGGGGAGGAGAAGCAAAAATGTACCACCTACAATAATAGCCAAGAAGCCGAAGAGTACGAGAGAAGCCGGCGTAAACCTTGCTAAGAATTTTTCTATTTTCGACCATCCAAACGCCACTCTATCGCCTTCTTATCGACCACGTTTATTGGATGCGTCGTGCCTCGTCATACATGGCGATGACATTTTCCGGAGGAACGTCAGGCTGAATGTCATGAACGGCACAGAGAACGTATCCCCAGGGACCTAATTCTTGCACGCGCTTGCGCACTTCTCTTCGCACCTCGTCTTGGGTCCCCCGAGGTAATACGTAGGTGGTATCAACCGCTCCCCAAAAGGAAAGCTCTCTTCCAAATTTCTCTTTGAGCTCGCGGGTGTCCATCCCCTGAGCGGAAACTTGCACCGGATTCAAAATGTCAACTCCGATCTCGATGAGGTCGGGGATAAAGGGCGCAATACTCCCACAAGAATGATAGAGGAGCTTGGCATGGGGAGCCAGCTGCTTCAAATTTTTGAAATACTCTTTATGGAAAGGCTTCACCATCTCGCGGTAGGTTTTAGGGCTCATGATGACATTTTCTGCGGTGGCCAAGTCATCCCCCACGAAAAGAACATCCAAAAGGTCTCCAACTTCTTGGAGAAAGAGAGAATACCGTTTCAACTGATACTGATACATTCCCTCCATGAGCTGAGAAGCAAAATCAGGGTTACTCAATAAATCAACCAGGAAATTTTCAAACCCCCTGAGATACCAGCAAGGTTCAAAAATCCCGGTATCAATCATGTCACCAACCAAACAGTACTCGCCGTCTTCCTTGAGACGCAGAGCTCGATCACGAACTCCTCGAAGATCCATACTCTTTTCCGGTTCTGGCCAGGGATAATCCCGTAACATTTCGATACTCGCCGAAGCAAGAGGATGTTCAACCATGTCATAATAGAGGCCACCTTCAGGCATGTGATACTTAATCCCAAATTCGTTGTAGTAGGTTCGCTCATCAACCTCTCTCTTTTGTGCTACCGGCCGAGGATGAATTCCCCGAGTATCAATGGCCAACATGGTCAAAACCTCTTCATCGATGAAGACAATCTGGAAATTCTCCATCATCAATTGGGTCTCTTTTTGCATACCCAAGTAATGCAGCAAATTTTCATAAGCCTTTTTGGTCATGGTGGTACAATTGGTACTCCCCAAATCGAGAGGAATACGATCGGGAACCTTGTGGTTCAAAGATTTCATTACCCGCTCCCTTGACGTCACCACTTCTCCCTCCCAGAACCAAAATCTCCACTATTTTATCACACCTCGAAAAAAGAGGGAAATAAGCCACCTCGATAATAGCACTTAAGCGCATCCCCTTACGAGGTCTTTCCCCCCAATCGAGGAGAATGAACATTCCTTCACGCTCTCGCTTTTGAAACGAGAAGAGCCGAACCCCGAAGAAGGCAAAGAGAAAACCACGAAAATCGAGAAATACATTGACGGAAAAATGGACGAAAACTATAATAGTTTTGTTAAATTTTCCTGCGCCCGTAGCTCAATAGGATAGAGCAACGGACTTCTAATCCGTAGGTTGTGGGTTCGATTCCCGCCGGGCGCGCCAGGGTTGTGCGAGGTTTTGAGCCTTTTCTTTTTGTCGAGTTTTTGAGGACAACGGACTCGCCTCTTATAAATCCCTGTTCACTTTTGGGATGCCTTCGTTCTCTCAGGGAACCTGCTTGGCCCTACCTACCCATCAATGGAGGTATTCTCTTTTGATTTCCCCGGGCGAGAAGGTAATAGAATGACTCCTACCTTTGCCACCACGAGGGTTTTTTGAAGGAAATCCACCGTAGCATCTTTTCTTGCCAGGAACTCTGAAACCGCTTCACCGAGTGAAACTGCAAGGTTGGCAAAGAACAAAAAGAGGAGTCACCGCAAGGCGCCTCATTTTTGAAGCTCTGGGCAATCTCAAGTTGTCACTACAAGGAGTTCCGAAGGGAACCCCTTGGTTCACTCCTCATACGAAGGAAATAGAGTAGAAAAAGAGACCACGTTTTGCACTTTGGAGAGGAAAGCCCGAGAGGAGTGAAAAGAAAAAGTATCCAAGTGTCTCACAGGTGTTGAATGTATCTTAGTGTAAACTGGTCTATGTCCATGAGGGGAAGGAAAAAGAAGGACAAAATCGGGTGAAACTGAAAAACCCCCACTCCTTTCCTTCTTGGGAGGACTCAGAAGAACTCTGGTATGAGGTCCTCAAGTACATAGAGGAACACTATG
>OGCI01000275.1_pt1 | contig 64747 bp, 45 predicted proteins | sample 1570021 | NCBI WGS metagenome assembly OGCI01 (sample SAMN06264664, study PRJEB24512) | hot springs metagenome | isolation source: Hot spring water | place: South Africa: Tshipise | collected 2015-06-21
AGCGGATAGGCGAGAGGCGATAGCGGATAGGCGAGAGGCGATAGCGGATAGGCGAGAGGCGATAGCGGATAGGCGAGAGGCGATAGCGGATAGGCGAGAGGCGATAGCGGAATAGGCGAGAGGCGATAGCGGATAGGCGAGAGGCGATAGCGGATAGGCGAGAGGCGATAATTCCTCTGCGGTCTCTGCGATCTCTGCGGTAGATTAAGTGTAGTGGTGGGCGGGGAGGAGGTAGAGACGTTGCATTGCAACGTCTCTACCCCGGTGTGCGAGAGGCGATAATTCCTCTGCGGTCTCTGCGATCTCTGCGGTAGATCAGTAGGGGATAGGGGATAGCGGATAGGCGATAGGCGATAGCTGATAGGCGATAATCTCTCTGCGGTCTCTGCGATCTCTGCGGTAGATTAAGTGTAGTGGTGGGCGGGGAGGGGGCAGGGGGAGGAATCGCTTACGTTGCCCGTCCTGCTATCCGTCTCACCAGGGCCAGCTCATCGGCTCCGATTGCTCCGCTTAGCCATAAGGCGACACCATACGCTACCGATCCGATCACAATAGCACTCAGGCTGCCGATCCAGCTTGGTAACCAGATGAGCAGCGGCAGCATTGCGGCGGCCATGGCGAGACTGGCTAACGCCGGTTGCCACATCAGGCGCAGGATGGATGGCGGTAAGCTTTCCCGGTGGAGGGTAGGGCGGAAGATGGTGTAAAGCACCACTTCCGAGGCAATGGTGATAATAGCCGCTGCCAGCAAGGCATTTTCTGGCCTTCCAAACTGTATGGCTAGCGGAATGGCAATGAGATTGGCTGTCAGGTTGAAGAGAGCGCCGATGATGAAGGCGCGGGTGATCGTAGTCTGGCGTCCGATCGCGATCAGCACATATTGCAACAATCCGTTGACAAAAGAGAGGGGTAGAAACCAGGCCAGAATGGCCAGCACCGTGACTGAGGGCAAATATTCGTCAAAACGCTGGCGCGCGAAGATCCAGACCAGATCGTCGGCCAGCAAGCTCATTCCCATTGCCAGCGGGAAAGCGAGGAAGAGCAAGAGCCGCAGCGTTCGTTGTTGGGCAAAAGCCAGATCGCTGCGCGCGCCGCCGGCTCGTCGCGCCAGCAGCGGGAAGACGGCAAAGGTGACCGCTGGTGGCAGTACGAGCGCGATGTTGAGCAATTGGTAGGGTAAGACGTATTGCTGTACCAGCAGATCGGCATTGCTGCCGCCGAAGGCGCGCACGATGAAGAGATCGAAGCGAAAGAAGATGACGCTGAGCAGATTGTTGAGCATTAACGGCAGGGCTTGTGGGATCAACGCGCGCATTGCCGTCAGATCGAAACTGATCGCAGGGGTGAAGAAGCTGCGTACCTGCAAACCGAAGAAGATGAGCGCAGTGATCGAACTGACCAGCACTGCTGCCCATGCCAGCCCGATGACCCCCCAACCCAGCACGAGCACGCCGATCCGGGCCAGAAAACTGAGTAGCGCGGTCAACACTTCGATCACAGCCGGCACCTCCATCCGCTCGGCAGCGTTGTAGAGAGCAGTAACTGCGCCACTGTAAGCGCCTGGCACAAGCGTGAGTAGCAAGATCCAGATTGCCAGTTGACCTTCAGCAGTTAATGGTTCGCTGAGGCCAAGTGTCCCAATGACGTTGTAGCCATTGATGACAAGCCATGCAATTGGAGCGGCAGCGCCAAAGATTAGCATGAGGCGGAGTGCCAGCGTGACTCCAAACAGGCGACGGGAGGCATCGGGATGACGCGCTACTTCGCGAGTGAGGAGAATGCCGAGGCCAAATTCGGTGAAGGTGGCAAGGTATTGGGCTACCAGCAGCGCGGCGGTGTTGTAAGCGCCCAGCGCAGCCGGATCAAGCGCCCCGACCAGCAAAAACAGGATCACGGTATCAAGCCCGCGCACAAACAAACGCAGGCCAAAGGTGATGGCGCTGTTCTTGAAGATGCGTCGCGCCGCATTGGCCGGATCGTCGCGATAGAAACGACGCCAGAGCCAAATCCCGATGCCAAGTAGCGTGAGAGTCGCACCGATAAGTAACAATACGATGCTGAGACGATTGTTCATGGTAGTTGGGTTGTGATCGCGATGCGTTGACCATCACTGACCAGATGGATCGTGCCGTCAAGTTCAGGATGGTACAGATACGGCGCGAGTTGTTTCCGTTCATGGAAGCTCTGGAGCGCCGGTTCAGCAGCTTCAAAGCCGTCACTGAAGGCGACAGCGCGAATGCGAAGCTGCTCGATTTCTGCGACAGTGATGGGACGTTGCCACGGATAGATGAGCAGATCGATGTGTTGTCCGGCCAGCTCGGCAAGTGCGCTATCGCCTGCGCTGCCACCAGTATGGATCAGAATGCGGGTAGCGCGGTATTTAATCAGCAATACGGCGCCACCTTCGTCGCCATCGGTAGCGGTTAATACTTGCAAGAGCGCGCCGCCAAGGTTGATTTGCTGGCCGGCCTGTAGCCGGTGAACCGGCGTTGCCAATGCGCTCAGCAGATCATGCCATTCACCATCGGGTATCACTGTTGTCAGGGCTAACATCGGCTGATACCGCCGTAAGACGCCCAATTGACCTGGTGTGTTCTGTTCGGCTGCGCGAGTCAAAATGATCGCAGCCAGTTTGCGCTCCCAAAAGGGCATATGCGCGCCTAGCTCCACCGCCAGATCGGTGGGATTGCCTCCGCCGTCAATCATCGTAAAAGCGCCGTTGGGTGAGCGGATCAGGATGGCATCACCCTTGGTCGGCAGGACAATCACATGCAGACGACCATCAGAACGTTGAGTCCACGCTATGATCGCCAGCGCCCCGATGAGAACGATAAGGTACCTCAGTTGCTGTCGCATGCTTATCAGCTTCCCCTGACGTTCGGCTTTACATGATAAACCGCGCGACAGTGGCAAAAGATGCGCGCAATTTCGTCCCAAATCGGCGGCGCTGGTTACGCTTGCGCACTGATGAGTCGGTAACGCACTCCAATCGCTTTACGCTAGTGCAATCACTTCAATTTCGATCCTGGCATCGCGCGGCAGGCGGGCAACTTGCACGGTCGAACGGGCCGGTGGAGCATCGCCAAAATGCTCGGCATAAGCGGCATTCATAGCGGCGAAATCATTCAGGTCGGCCAGGAAGACGGTCGTTTTCACGATCCGGTCGAGCGAACTGCCTGCTGCCTGCAAGATAGCGGCAATATTGGCGAAAATCTGCCGGGTCATTGCGCCGATGTCGTCGGTAACCATCTCGTTGGTGGTCGGATTGATCGGCAACTGACCGGAAACGAAAATCAAATTGCCGGCCCGGATGGCCTGCGAATATGGGCCGATCGCTGCCGGCGCGGCGTCGGTGGAAATGCGTGTGCGATCCATTGCGTAACTCCTCGTGTTCAGAATATGAACTGTACCCGGGTTCAGCGCTGTGACAAGAATTCACCCAGTTTATTGCCTCGCCCTTCGATACATCTGACAGATGGCGGTTGAGATTGCGTATACGCGCTCCTGTTGGTTCAAAACAATGACCAGAACGTCAGCATCACAAACATCTGCCAGAACACAGGCATCAGACCGCCTGCAATGGCCTGCGTTCCATCCCACTCATACACCCTGACCCAGAGCGCTGCGGTTGTCCAGTAGGCGAGAGCAAGTGAAGCCAGCCAGGCAATCGCGGCAAGCCACGGTAGATTGACAATTATAAACCCGACGGCCAAAAGCATGAACAGCATGCGAGGCATCTGCGCGAGAGGGTAAAAGGCGAAGATGTGCGATTGATGCTGATCGTTAGCCAAATCACCATGGATGATGATTGAGATGAGCACAATCAGCGGCCATTCAAGCAGACCGGCCAGCGTGAAACCAATCCCGCCCACAATCGCTCCCCAGCCCGGCCAGCGATCACCATCGATGACACCAGGGATAAAAAACATCAGCCCCAGCGGAAGTGATACCAGAAACATTGCTCGCCCTGCCGCCCACAGTAACGATGCCGTCGAGCCACTGGTCGTCTTCAGTTCCGCTTCCAGCGCACTGATCGTTGCGACCGGTTGGCCGATCAATTGCAGGTTAGGCGCAAATGCCGTCGGTTGAAAACGCGGAGTATCGTTGACCGGCGGCAAATGGCTCAAGCGCTCCGCGCACCGTTCGATCAGCTCCGGAAAGTTTCTCATTGCTCCAATCAGCAGCGTTCCTGGGATCCAGCGGCTGCAAACAATCAATCCGATCAGATGGCAGAGCCAGGGCAGGCGGGATGATTGGACAAAGGCAACATTACGACTGAAGCCCAGATCAATGACTTTAAGGGCACTGATCTGGCTCCAGGGAATAGAACGTTCAGCGGGTAAAGGTCGGGGCAAGAAGCGCAATTTAATTCCTTCCTGCCCGGTGGTAGCGGCCAGCGGCATGGCAACACAGAGTATCGCTACCGCGATAATCATCATTGCCAGCATACATTGCGCTGCGATCAGCAGCCAAATCGGCGCCGGCAGATCTGGTCGGTCAGGAAAGCCAAAGAGTGGAACGCTAACACCCTGATAGACGTTGAAAATAGCGTTGTAAGGGGAATACTGGCTTACCCACAGGAATGACGGATGGCTCCGCAAGTCTGGAAAGAGTAACGTTAACGCGCGATCCCAGTAGCTGCGGTAATGCCATAGGCCGGCGCCGAGCATAAGCAGAATCAGCGCGAGTTGTCCCAGGCGAACCGGGGAAAACACCGGTAACACAGCCCGCACATCCGGTTCGCTCAAGGGGGGGAGACTCACATCTGTCGGCAACGGTTCGGTTGTAGTTGCGCCGCGCAAAAATAGACTAAACAGCCATGAACGGTGTTGCTCGTCGATCACGACTGGTTGAGCGCCTTCGATACCGCGAATCGCGCGACTATTTTCTTGCACGATCGTATTGAGCAAATGGTCAAAGTTTTCGATTGCTGATGAGATCAGGAATGATGGCCGCAGCGTGGCTCCGTAGATCAATCCATACAAACGATGCCAGCCGGTCAGGCGTTTCGCTGTTTTAGTCGGAATGACCAGCAACACAAATCGCTGACCTGCCTGGTCACTGGTAACGTGAATTGTCTGCAAATCTTCCCAGGCTACCGGCAACCAGCCGCCGGCAAACTCGATCAACAAACCTCGGGGGCTGACGCGAATAGCCGGCAGCGCATTCAGCAACACGAGCGCGACTACCAGACCGGCAGCGGCCCACAGCAACCCAACGAACGCTTCCGGTAGCCATGCCTGCAGGTCAACCGGCAATGGTGACAGCCAATCATAAACTGAGCGCAGACCAGGAGTGCGGCGCATCCAGAGCGCAAAGGGTTCGCTCACCGTGACCAAACCACGCAGAAGCTGATACCCTGCGCCGAGCAAACTGATCCCGATGAGCAGGCTTCCGATGATCGAGCGCCAAAAGCGCCGCCGTAGCGGGTATTGGTAAACCTGTTCTGCGATTAAAACACTCATCGCTGATGGTGCTCCGTTCAGGCATTGTCGAGTTGACGAACGCGCAGCTCGGCTGCATCGAGCAGTTGCTGACAGGCTGCGGCAAGCTCAGTGCCACGTTCGTAAAGACGCAGGGCCTCTGCCAGTGGCAATTCGCCATGCTCGAGCTGCTCAACCACTGCCTGTAATTCAGCCAGCAAGGTTTCATACTGCTCAACGGCATTTGGTTCACTCATTGGTTTCCTCCGCGACAACGCGCAATGTGCCGGCGCGCAAGGTCAGAAAGAGGCGTTCACCGGGTTGGGTGTGGGCCGGATCGGTGACAACCTGCCCATCTGCTCGTTGCGCTATCGCATAACCGCGAGCCAGGGTTGCCTGCGGACTAAGCGCGATCAGACGAGCCTGCAACCCTTGCAGGCGGGTCTGTTCGAGCAGCAGCCCTCGTTCGAAAGCGCGGTTTGCCCGGCGTAACAGCTCATCAACCGTTTGGCGAGCAGAGTCGAAGCGACGGCGCGGATGGTTACGCTGGAGTGAAATCATCTGCTGGCTGATTGCGCGACGCTGTTCGGCGATACGGTTCTGGATAGCTGCTGTTGCCCGTGCACGAAGCTCTTGCACCCGCTGATGCAGTTCAGTGATGGTTGGCGTGGCCAGCTCGGCGGCGGCTGAAGGTGTTGGCGCGCGCACATCGGCCACGGCGTCGACCAGAGTAGTGTCGGTCTGGTGACCAACACCGGTAATCACCGGAACCGGGCTGATGGCGAGTGTCCGCACTACCTGTTCGTCATTGAATGCAGCCAGATTTTCACTTGCGCCGCCGCCACGGGCCAGGATCACGAGATCAACCGATTCGAGGTAGACGCGGCGTAAAGCAGCGACAATGCTGGCCGGTGCCAGTTCACCCTGCACCAGGCAAGGCGAGAGCAGCACCTCGGCCAGCGGATACCGACGCCGTAGAATATTCAAAATGTCTTGCAGCGCTGCGGCTTGTGGTGAGGTAACGATCCCGATTCGGCGCGGAAGAGCAGGCAGCGGTCGTTTCCGCCGGTCATCAAAGAGACCTTCCGCTTCCAGCCGGGCGCGCAGCTCTTCGAGTTGCTCGAACAGCAGACCGGTGCCGGCTGGAATCATCTGATCGACCACGAACTGCACCTCGCCGCGATTTTCGTAGAATCCGACCCTGCCGTGCGCTAGCACTGCTTCACCGTTGACCGGAAGCATGGTTAGACGTTCGGCGGCGCTACGCCAGAGCACGGCGCGAATGCTGGCCCGTTCGTCTTTGAGCGTGAAGTAACAATGCCCTGACGGGTAGCGACGAAATTCAGTCACTTCGGCCAGCAACCAGAGATCAAAGAACAAACCCTCGCCTTCAATGTGCTTGCGAAGGGCATTATTGAGGTCAGATACAGTAAAAGCGCGCATCAGAGCGGTTCGATCACCATCAATGGCTGCCCATATTCAACCGGTTGTCCATTCTTCACGAGGATGCGGGCAACGCGACCGGCCACATCACTCTCGATCTCATTCATCATCTTCATCGCTTCGATGATGCCAACAGTATCGCCGGCCCGCACCTCATCGCCTTCCTGCACAAACGGTTTGTCTTTAGGCGATGGCGCCGCGTAGAATGTACCGACCATTGGCGCTGTGATAGTATGGCCGGCTGGCATTTCCACGGGCGGCCCTTCGGGCGCTGGTGGCGGCTGAACGAAAGGAGTAATGGGGGTGGTTGGCAATGGAGTTGCCAATGGTGTGTTCATTGGTGGAGCGGGTAAAGCGGCAGAATGGTAGATTACACCACCCGCCTGACCGCGCTTGACATGAAGTTTGGCATTTCCTCGCTCGATCGTAATTTCATATACGTCACTTTGTTCGAGCAACTGCAACAAATCACGCACGGCGGCCAAACCAAACGGATCGTTCTGATCGGCAGGCATTTCGGTAGTTTCGTCCTTCATAGCTCCCCACAGCAATACTTCGGCGAAACAATCTTATTGTAGCATAAGTGTCACCTTTCGCTGGTAGCGGCTGCGCTCAAATCGCTTTAGCCGACTGGTCAGCGCAACAGCCACTCTGTTTCAGTTTCAAACCGCGCGCCGATATTCCGGCTCTCATTGCCTCACAATACCGGTAAGTAACTGTTACATCAAGTGGCGAGATCTTCACCGACATGTTGTAGAAAGATTGTTATTCTAAACACGAAGAAAAGTTGAGGGAAAGGAATGTCCATTATGATTACCCGTAATGTGGGCACACTTGATCGTGATATTCGTCTTGTCTTAACCATGGTGTTCGGGCTGATCTCGCTTTTCGGTCAGATCTTCTGGTTACAGGTTATCTGTGGTTTTCTCGCCTTGATCATGTTTGCCACCGCAGCGTTTGCAGTGTGTCCGCTCTACTGGCCATTTGGGATAAACACCTGCAAGCGAACGCAAACCCAGAAGCAGACGCGCTAATTGCTTGTTATGCGCAGGCTCAAACAATTTCGAGAGCAACCGCCGGTTGCTCTCGAATGTTTTCAGGTAATGGCTGACAGTTTGTCATGCGTTCATGCGTTGCAGCCAGACAGAAATGCTGCTCAGCCATACCGGCGCGCAATCGCATCAACCTGCGCGCCATAACCTTCGCCAAACAGGTTGAGATGGTTGAGCAGATGGTAGAGGTTGTAGAGATCACGGCGTTCGTGATAGCCGGGCGCAAGCGGCCAGACTGCCTGGTAAGCGGCGTAAAAGCGAGCTGAAAAGCCGCCGAAGAGTTCGGTGAAGGCCAGCTCGGCCTCGCGGTCGCTGTACGAAATGGCCGGATCGATAACAACTGGCATTCCATCGCGACCGGTTATCACGTTACCGCTCCAGAGATCGCCATGGATGAGAGAAGGAACCCGCGGAACGCCGTCGAGCCACTGCTCGAGCCGGTTGAGCACCCGGTCGAGCGCCTGGCGGCGCGACGATGGCAGGCGACCATTGCGGCTGGCTAATTCAATCTGCGGCATCAGGCGGCGGTCGCGAAAAAAGGCGATCCAGTCGTCCATCCAGCCGTTGAGTTGAGGTGTGCCGCCAATAAAGTTGTCGCGGTCAAGGCCGTAGGCTGGCGCGGCGCAACGGTGGAGCGCAGCTAATTGCTCGCCTAACTGGACTGAATCGAGCGGTTTGCCATCACTCTCAATCCATTCGCTGAGGACAAGGGCCGGCTGTTGTGCGTCAGCCTCACAGGCAAAGATGACGGTCGGCACGCGGATGGTATTGATCGCAGCAAGTGTGCGCAAACCGTGAGCTTCGGCGGCAACCATCGCTGCCGGAAGGCCGCGCGTTGCCCACTTGAGCGCGAAACGTTGTCCGCCAGCGGTGATGCGAGCGAGGTGCGCGCCAAAACTTCCGCCAAGAAGATCAACCCGCTCGATTGGGTGACCGAGCGCAGTGGTGACCAGATTGGCAACAGTTGGGGGCAGATTCATAACCAATATCAACAGCTCAGACCACCGGAAGATGTGATGAATGATACGATACCGGCGCGGTGGCGTCAATGCGCAGAAGCGGCAACCTGATCAGGCTACCGCTTCTCTCCTACCGCGTTGCAGGTTATCGCAGCTTCTGGCCGGTGTACGGATCATACTTCCACTCACCGGTGGGATCTTGCATCGGTGGCGTGACTTGAGGCAACTCCTCCTTCGGCATAATGATCCAGAGCACGATGTAGATGAGCGGGCTGAGGCCACTCAATACAGCGAGCACAAAGATCAGGCGAACAATCGTGCTGTCAATGCCAAAGTAACGAGCAAGGCCGCCACAGACACCGCCGATCATGCTGTCGGTTGCGCTGCGGGTGAGACGATTGGTTGTCATAAGTTACTCCTTGGAGGTATTCAGGCTTCTTCGTTCCTGCCTATACGACGTTGCCGGCGTCAAGTTGTTGCAGGCAACCTGCAAAGTCTTCTCATTACTACTTCATTAGTTCTTCACAGTGTGGCTGTACATTGCAAGCAGCACTGAGCGTGCAGTGCATCGTTCCAGCAATACGAACACGAGGAGGAGACTGAATGAAACGAGCATTTTTCAGCAGTCTGACTGGGATAGCTCTGGCGTTGAGCCTGCTCTGGAGTCAGCCAACGTTGGTAAGTGCAGCGCAGGCGACCGTATCCAATGCGGCGGTGGCTGAATTGGGGTTAGGACGCGGCGGCGGTGGCTGGCGCGGGGTCGGTATGGTGAGTGTTGGTTACCTGGTGCGTACCCTCAGCACATTGACCGGGCTTGACGTTGCTACTATCCAAACCGAGTTGCAAAATGGCAAGAGCCTGGCCCAGATTGCGGCTGCGAATGGTAGCAGCGGCGATACCCTGGTGCAAACTGTGGTTGATGCCGCCAAGACCCGCCTCGATCAGGCTGTGCTCAACGGACGGCTGACTCAGGCTGCGGCAGATCAGATGTTGACCACGATTCGCGATCGGGCTACGACGCTGGTGAATGACACAACGCTGGGCGCGCAGGTATCCGATCGGGCTATCAAGGTTGGGCAGCGGAGCGCGTTGAGCTGGCTGATCCAGGCCGCCGCCGATCAGACTGGTCTCGATGTGGCAACGATCCGGTCGCGGTTGCGCAATGGTGAGACGTTGCGGGCAATTGTGACCTCGGCGGGTGGCAATCCGCAAAGCGTGATCGATGCGGCAGTTGACGCCTTCCGTCAGGCGGCGACGACGGCGATGCAATAAGTCAGATCAAGATCGACCGTATCCCATTCTGAAACGAATGGGTGTACCCTCTCCGCTAGCATTGGAGAGGGTATTGTGTATTCGACAGCACTATTTTATTGATGAAACGCTGCCGCGACCAGTTGCGGTAGCATCTCACCGGCTTTGCCATAAATGGTGAAGAGGGGAGGACGGGCAGCAGTCTCTTGTTCGAGATTGAGGATGAGAACCGTTGCGTGGCGACTGAGGGCAATTCGTGGCAAGGACGCCGCCGGTTCAACGACACCGGAGGTTCCAATCGACATAAAAACATCGCAATTGAGCGCTGCTGCCCAGGCCGTTTCGAGCGCTGCGCGTGGTAACATTTCGCCAAACCAGACCACATCGGGGCGCAACAACCCTCCACAATTCGGGCAACAAGGCAATTCTTCCTCGTAATCCCAGGTTGAATGGATTGAGCCATCAACCGTACAGCGGGCGCGGTGGAGGCTACCGTGCAGCTCGATCACGTTACGACTACCGGCGCGCTGATGCAGACCATCGATATTCTGCGTAATCAGGGTCAATTGCGGCACCAGATCGGCCAGTTGAGCGAGCGCGTAATGGGCCGGATTGGGTTGAGCGGCGCAGGCCTTGACTCGCCGTTCGGCATACCAGCGCCAGACCAGGGCCGGGTCGCGGGCAAAGCCGGCTGGTGAAGCCAGTTCTTCGGGGTTAAAATGTGACCAGAGCCCAGTCTGCGCATCGCGAAAGGTCGGAATACCACTTTCGGCGGAGATGCCGGCGCCGGTGAGCGTGACCACATGACGCGCGCTCCGCAAGTGGGAGGCAAACGTTGCAACGACCTGATCGAGACTGGTCATAGCATTCCTCCGCAGGATAATTGCATTTGGCACTCAACGCGCAGCGCGGTTGCAAAGATTGTCCGGGTATCATGGTTGCCACGATGGTTTAAAGACCAGCTCAAATCGGCAAGTGCGCTGGTGGTTAAACGTTACCTGCCAGACTCCGCAGGTCGGCGCAGGATTACCACCGTGATACACGTGTTTACTGAGATCGATCTGATCATGGCTAAGTTCGAGTAGCAGAGCGCGGATCGGCGAGCCGTGCGTCACGATTCCAACTCGTTGATACGGCGAATCGTTCAAGCCGGCCAGCAATTCGCGGGCGCGTGCGCGCACCTGTTCGAATGACTCGTTTGGCGCATGTTCTTGCGCCAGCGTTGTGAATGTAACCGGTAAGCCAAGCGCATCAACCAGCACCTCAGCCGTCTGCGTAGTGCGCGCGAACGGCGACACCAGCAGCAACTCGACGCCTTTGTCGGCCAGGAAGATGGCAACCTGTCGCGCCTCGGCACGACCACGTTCGGAGAGATCGGGACCTGGTGGCAACTGATACGGGATGGCTGGATTGGAAACAGGTTGCCCGTGACGAATAAGAAAGAGATCAGAAAGCACTGCTATTCCTTACACCTTGATGTAGCAACGATAATCAGGTATCATCGAGAAGTAGTGTACCATAGTTAATTGACGGGGCGAATTGCAACATATACAATTGATGCGGCGTCGCATCAGTAAGAAGAGCGACTTTCTTTATGGCGACAGACAGGTAAAGGATGCATCAATGCGGCTGATCCTCTATCTCGGCAAGGGTGGCGTCGGCAAGACTACGACCTCGGCAGCGACAGCAGTGCGCGCGGCGGAGCTTGGCTATCGCACACTTGTGGTAAGCACTGATGTGGCGCATAGTCTGGCCGATGCTCTTGATACTCCATTGGGATCGCTGCCGACCCAGATCGGAGAACGACTGTGGGGGCAAGAGATTAACGTACTCGATGAGGTTCGTCAACATTGGGGCGAGTTGCGGGTATACCTGAGCAATCTCCTGCGCCGTCGAGGAGTTGATGAAGTAGCTGCCGAAGAACTGGCAATCATTCCCGGCATGGAAGAGGTTGTCAGCCTTCTGCATATTCGGCGGCAGGCCCGTGAGGGCAATTTTGACGTGGTGATTGTTGACGCTGCGCCAACCGGCGAGACAGTTCGGCTCTTGACGATGCCGGAAACCTTTCAGTGGTACGCTGCGCGGGTGATGGACTGGGAACCAACCACGCTAAAAGTTGCGCGTCCGCTGGTCAAGCAACTGGTGCCGGCAACCGATGTCTTTGCCAAGCTCGAACGATTGACCAAGGGTGTGGAGGCGTTGCGAGCGACGCTTACCGATCCGCAGATCAGCTCGTACCGATTGGTGGTCAATCCTGAGCGGATGGTAATTAAAGAGGCGCAACGGGCTTCGACCTATCTGGCCTTATTTGGCTATCCGGTTGATGGGGTTGTGCTCAACCGGGTGTTACCGATGGATCAGGTCGAGGGCGCGTTTATGCAGGAGCTGGCTCGAATCCAGCAAGGCTATCGCCAGATGGTTTACGATCTCTTCCGCCCGCTACCGATCTGGGAAAGTCCCTACTATGCGCGAGATCTGGCCGGTATCAAAGATCTGGCAATGGTCGGGCAGCAGTTATTCGGCGAGGATGATCCGGTCAAGGTACACTTCATCGGCAAGACGCAAGAGATCGTCAGGCAAGGTGATGAATATGTGCTGCGCTTGCCGCTGCCTCATGTTGAGATCGGCAAGGTGTCGATGACGAAGCGCGGCGACGAGTTGTTTATTGAGATCGGCAACTTCCGTCGCGATATGTTGCTCCCGACCACGCTGGCTGAGCGTCCGGCGCGGCGAGCATACTTCCGCAATGGAGTGCTGGAGGTGTTCTTTGGGCCACCGGAGCCGTTGCCGCTGGCAACCAATGAGCAAGAGGAGTCGGCTACTCCATGACCGTGGGATCACGAATCGCTATCATCGGCGTGCCAATCGATCTGGGGGCCGGGCGGCGCGGTGTTGATATGGGGCCAAGCGCGATCCGGTATGCCGGTTTGAGCCGGCGGCTCTGTGAGCTGGGGCATCACGTGATCGATTTTGGCAATCTGGCAACGCCGATGGTAGAGACAACGCCGTTACCGCCACCCGATTCCCGCCTTCGCTACCTCGAACCGATTGCGGAGGTCTGCGCGCATCTTGCCAATCTGGTAGCCGATGTTGCTGCGCAAGCGATGTTACCGCTGATTCTGGGCGGCGATCACAGTATTGCTATCGGTTCGGCGAGTGGCAGCGCCCGTTATCGCCGTCTCGGCCTGATCTGGATCGATGCTCACGCCGACTTCAACGATGAGCGAACAACACCGAGCGGTAACATTCATGGCATGCCGCTGGCCGTGCTGACCGGGCGCGGCCATCCGTTGCTTACCGGCCTTGCTGGTCGTGTGCCGGCATTTGAACCGGGTCAGGTGGTGTTGATTGCGGTACGCGATCTTGATCCGCTAGAGCGAGAGGCGCTGCGCGCTGCGTCAGTGACGGTCTTCACGATGCACGATATTGACCGTCGTGGCATGGCCGCAGTCATGGAGCAAGCGCTGACCATCGCCACGCAAGCGGCTGACGGTTTTCATCTCAGTTTTGATCTCGACGTGGTTGATCCACGCGAAGCGCCTGGCGTGGGCACGCCGGTCAATGGCGGCATCTCAGCGCGCGAAGCTCATCTGGCTATGGAACTAATTGCCGAGAGTGGCGCTCTGCGTAGCCTCGACATCGTTGAAGTGAACCCGATTCTGGACGAACGCAATGCGACTGCTGAGCTGGCCGTTGAGCTAACGTTGTCGGCATTGGGGAAACGGATCTTGTAGGTAGTGGGTTTGTCTGGTCAGCCAGATTCGGGCGCAGAGAGGGTGCGGTCGTCTCTGTGCCAATAACTATATTCCTGTTCCTTACCCCATATTGATCATCTCGCGGCTGCGGCGGCTCCGGCAGCAATGCGATGCCTGAAAGGGTTGACACGCCGCCGGAGTGGGTCGTGATGAGAGGTCGGGAGGCGCGAATGCCAACCGCGCCTCAATCCTTTGCCTGAGAGAGTGGCTGGCAACGTTGCCTGGCCACCTCGCCGCCGATGTGCGCTCACGCCACGCCTGGCTCACACCGTCAAGATCAATTCATTCCCCTCTTGGTTTGCATTGTCATTCCAGGAGTGTTTGTGTAGCTGCGACGATCTCTTGCGCCGTTGTCAGGGTGGAAACGGCGCCGGAACCGGTTCTTCAGCGCGGGGGATGGTAGCTTGGCGCGGGCGCAGCGCAGCGGCAATGAATCGGCGATGGTGAAAAGGGTTGTCTGCTGACGGAATGGGGTGTGATAACGACCGGTGAAATGTCGGAACTGGTCAGGGGGTGATAACCATAGCTCAACCAGGCGGGCACTATCTTCATGCTTGAAAAATTGTTTCTTGTGTTATAATTGCAAATACAACAAAATAGTTCATGAGCGCTCATTGAGGTGACACCATGTACGATCGGCGGGTCAGTGGTATTCTGCTCCATCCCTCGGCATTGCCGGGGCGTGGCGGAATTGGCGATATTGGCGATTCGGCGTATCGATTTGTTGATTGGTTGGTGACGGCCAAACAGCGACGCTGGCAAATTATGCCGCTGGGGCCGACCAGTTACGGCGACTCACCGTATGCCGGTCTGTCGGCGTTAGCTGGCAATCCACTGCTTATCTCGCTCGACCAGCTCGCAAGGGAAGGATGGCTTGACGAAAGCGCATTGCATGGCGCGCCGGGCGCTTACGGTGATTGGATCGATTACGGCGCCGTCATCCCGTGGAAGCTGACTCGCCTGGAGCGGGCATTTGCCCGCTTTATGGCGCATGCAGATGCGACGCAGCGCATGGCGTTCGAGCAGTTTTGCGCCGAACAGCAAGCCTGGCTCGATACCTTCGCGCTGTTTGCGGCTCTGAAAGAGGTATACCAGGGGGCGCCGTGGAATCACTGGGAGCCGGCGCTGGTTCGTCGCGATCCAGCCGCGTTGACTGCTGCGAGGCAGCAACTCACCGACCGGGTGGGGTTTCATCAGTTTTTGCAGTGGATCTTTTTTACTCAGTGGGCATCGTTGCGCCGTTATGCCAATGAGCGTGGCATTCAGATTATTGGTGATCTGCCGATCTTTGTCGCTTTTGATAGCGCTGATGTGTGGGCGAATCCGGACATTTTTTACCTTGACGATACCGGTCATCCGACGGTCGTTGCCGGTGTGCCGCCTGATTATTTCAGTCCAACCGGGCAGCGTTGGGGCAATCCGCTGTATCGATGGGATGTGCTGGCCCGGCGCGGTTACGACTGGTGGATCGAACGCTTCCGCATGCTCTTCAAGCTGGTCGATATTGCGCGGATTGATCACTTTCGCGGTTTTGCCGCTTACTGGGAGGTGCCGGCGCAGGCAGAGACGGCGTTATCCGGACGTTGGGTCCCCGGGCCGGGCGCAGCATTGTTTGAAGCGGTGCGGGCAGCGTTGGGGCGATTACCGATTATTGCCGAGGATCTCGGCCTGATCACTCCTGATGTGGATGAGCTGCGCCGTCATCTTGGTTTTCCGGGGATGGCAGTATTGCAGTTTGCCTGGGGGAGTGACGCGACGAGCGCCTACCTTCCGCACAACTACACGCGCGATCTGGTCGTCTATACCGGCACGCATGACAATGACACGACGGTTGGCTGGTGGTCATCGCTCAACGAACCCGCGCGGCAGCGTGTGCGTGACTATCTAGGAGCGCGCGACGAGCACATTGCCTGGGATTTCATTCGCGCTGCTTTGATGTCGGTAGCCGATACAGTGATCATCCCGATGCAAGATGTGCTGGGTCTCGGTTCGTGGGCGCGGCTCAACCTGCCGGGACGGGCCGAAGGTAATTGGGCATGGCGTATGCGGCCCGACCAGCTCAATTTCGACCTGGCTCATCATCTGGCCTATCTGACTGCCCTCTACGGACGCGAACCCTTGCCTGAGAAGGAACCGGCGCAGTATTGAAGCCAAAGGCGGCGAGGATGAAATATCCTCGCCGCCCGTTATTAATGATAAGCGCGCTGCGCAGTTTGTCGATAACAGTCAGCTCTGGCTAATCCAAATATCCGTGCAGCCGATGACCGACACTGGGGTGGCGCAAGCGGCGGAGCGCCTCTGCTTCGATCTGGCGGGTGCGTTCGCGCGTGATGCCGAAGGCTGCGCCGACCTCTTCGAGGGTACGACGTTGACCGTCGAGCAGGCCATAGCGCAACTGCAAGATCTTGCGCTCACGTTCGGGCAACTCGTTGAGAGCGGCGGTTAGTTCGGCCTGCAACATATTCTGTTCGGCGATCTCCATCGGCGACGCGACCGACTCATCGGCCAGGGTTTCGCTCACCCGTCCCTCTTGCTCGTTGTTCAGCGGTTGTTCGAGCGAGATCGGCTGGGTCGAAGCACGCAACAACCGCTTCACTTTGCGCAGACTCATATTGAGGGCGTGAGCCAGCTCTTCAGCAGTCGGCTCGCGCTCTAGCTCTTGTTCGAGCCGGTAGATAGCGCGGCGCAGATGAACAATGGATTCGCTGAGGTGAACCGGCAACCGGATCAGGCGGCTCTGTTCGGCGATGGCGCGGGTCACTGCCTGGCGAATCCACCAGGTAGCGTAGGTGCTGAAACGATTACCCTTGGTGTAATCAAACTTCTCAACTGCCCGCATCAGGCCGATATTGCCTTCCTGCACCAGATCCATAAATGCCATCGGGCTACCGATATACTTCTTGGCCACACTCACTACGAGGCGCAAATTGGCCTGGATCAGGCGGCGGCGCGCTTCTTCGCCGCGAGCCAGTTCCATTTCCAGGCGCATGCGCTCGCGCTCGCTGGTGTACTGCTCGTTTTGCAGGCGTTGACGCGCCTCTTTACCGCGGCTGTACTGCCGGGCCAGCTCTACCTCTTCTTCGGCAGTTAAAAGCGGTACCTGCCCGATCTCTTGCAAATAGAGCTGAACCGAGTCTTCAACCGGCTCAATATCGACCTCGTCACTGATCTCTTCGCTCAGATCGATAAGCTCTTCTTCAGCAACGAGTTCAACATCGCCGTCCCACTCAGCATCGAGTTCGGTTGTCTCACTGACTTCGTCCGGTTCAATTTCATTGTCGGCTACGTGCTTTTGGGGGAAGGCTTTCACGGCAGTACTCCTTGTCTCCGGTCGGTGGCGACGACGCGGGCCTCAGGTTCTTTGAGGATTGCCGATTATTCTCTATCTGGATATACGCCTCCTCAAAGATTTCGGATGTGTATATTTTCGATCTTTGCACAGATTTTGTCAATACCCTGAACAGGTTAATTTTGCGCCAATTTTCGAGCGTGGGCATCGACAGTCTGTCCGGTCTGGCTCCGCGGTGGTAGAGCGGCCAATTCGACCACTGCCGGGCCAATTTCATCAGGGCTAAGCAGACCGCTCCGCACTTCGGGCACAGTCGCGCGCACCAGATAGGTGTCGGCAAAGCCGCCGGGATGCACCAGATTGACGTTGATCCCAAAGCGGCGCAGATCTTTCGCCATGACTCGCGCCAGGCCGTCAACTCCGGCTTTGGCGGCGTAATAGGCGGCGAAACCGGGCACGGCGATGCGCTCAAGGGGAGCGCCAATGACGATGATATTGCCGCCGCCGGCTTCGATCATCTGGGGGATGACGGCGCGCGCGCTGAGAAAGACGCCTTTGAGCAGCGTGTCGATAACTGCGTCCCATTGGCTTTCGCTGGTCTCGTAAATCGGCGCGCGCAGGCCGATACCGGCTGCGGCAACCAGAATTCGAATCGGGCCGAATTGCTCGTGAGCGCGAGCTACAGCTTGCTTGAGTTGACTGCTCTCGCGCACATCGGCGGTCAGGCCAAGCGCTGACTGTCCTTGCTCTTCAATCAGCCAGACAGTTTCGGCGACTTCATCAGCGCTCCGAGCGAGCACTGAAACAGCGGCGCCGGCGCGGGCTAATGCCAGGGCGCTGGCTCGTCCCAGACCTCTGCCGCCACCGGTTACCAGCGCATGCATTCCAGTGAGAGTCATGGCAAACTCCTTTGTCAATGTTTTGCACACATTTTGCATACCTATCATGGTTATACCACACTTGCTATGCGCGCGGCGAGTACAATCTGTTGGAATTGGCAGTTGAAGGATGTTTGCTCTGCCCTATAATGCAAATGCATCTCTTCCTGGGAAACAGCTCATTCAGGCCGGGGTGAGTTGGAAATCTCATCGGGCGGCTGTTCTTTGCAGGGATTTCACCTGTTGGTGGCGGTATTTTTGCTGGTAGGCCTCCATGTTGGCGGGTTGGTATTCGATCTTGTACGTTACCATGCGGCAGTACACCCGGGCGATGACGCGCGCCGTGGCCACCGCCGCCTGTCCGGGCTGAGACGGGCTTTCATCCGCCGATAGAAGACGCTGAAGACGCAGTCCGAGCGCATGACCGAGGTGGCTGCCTTGCAACAGACCTGCCCGGCGCGGTTGCGCGTGTGAGCGTGGCGCTACGCAGTGTCTGGCCGCCCGAGATTTCGCGCTTGGGAGCCGGCCCCAGCCAGGAGCAGACGTGGTTTTCGGTGGGGAACCTGGACATGTTCCCGTCTCTATGACGGCCTGCTGAACCGGCGAGACGACCAGCCCGTGAATGACGGTCACGGCTGCGCCGCAGATGCGCTTGAGATGCTTGCGGATGTCCCGTAGGCGCGCTCGATGTCGGCGTCGCAGGCTTCGATCTGGCGGGTGGAGAAGTCGTACATCGCCAGGGATTGCTTGAGGACGAAGAGATGCTCCTGGCGCAGGCGCCGGTCAGCGCCTGGGCAATCGCTGCTTCGTCCTTCTGGCAGCGATAGTCCCGCAGCGCCGCCAGTTTGTGTGGGTCGCGCTCGCCTGCGGGAACGGGCGCTGATCAGGTGGCAGCGACAACCGTCCGCTTTCAGGGTCTCGAAGAGCGGGATCCAGGAGACGCTGACGCTTTCCATAGCGACCGTCTCGATGTGGTGTTCTTTCAGCCAGGCGGCGATTGTCTGCAGGTCGGGGGTGGAGACGCCGAAGGAGCGCGCCAGCCCGGTGTTCGCTTTTCCCGGTACGCAAACCCGGATTTCGCGGGCGCCGATGTCTACGCTGGCAGCGTTCGGGTTGAGGCGGGTCATCGAAGCGAAGGGACGGGCTGCCGCCAGTTGTGCCTTGGGTTGGCCGAGTTTGCTGATGAGGGTACCTCCTGCTTGAAATTCGGCAGGCCCGGCTGCATGGGGGGAAGAGCTTCCTGAACGGGGTCACCTGGGTCGCCACCACTGGCCATATCATCACAGCCGGAAACCACATTGCCGCTCGGCCAATGCGAATGGTACGGCTTGCGTGCCTGCCGCTTTTGAGTATACTGTGCATGAGGAGCCGCGCCCCTGTTTCCCCCTGGATGAACGACGTCCGCGCAGTCGAGGGATGTTGCACACGGATGGCTTCGCCTGTCGGCTCGCTGCCAGTGAGCCAAGCCGTTAGCCCGCCGACAGATGGCACAATTGCACAAGGGAATGTACCTATGAATGCAAAAGATGTCGTAGCTAAGTTGAAAGAATTAAAACCCATCATCGTTGAGCGTTATAAGGTCAGAGAAATCGGCCTGTTTGGTTCTTTCGTTCGTGGGGAACAAGATGCAAGCAGTGACATTGACTTGCTGGCAGAGTTTGAAGAGAACGCAGATTTATTTGATTTGATTGGATTGGCTTTGTATTTAGAAGAAATATTCCAGCGTCAGGTAGATGTGGTCCCCAAGCAAGCCCTTCGCGCAGAATTGCGAGAATCTGTCCTGCAACAGGTTGTGACTGTATGAGAGATTATACCCTTTATTTGAAGGATAGCCTGAGAGCGATAGAAAGCATAGAAGGCTTCATTTCAGGAATGGACTTGGAGACATTCCAGGCAGACGATAAGACCACCAGTGCCGTCATGCGAAAACTTGAAATCATTGGGGAAGCGGCGAAGCAGATACCCGATGAGATACGCCAAAAGCATTCCCAAATTCCATGGAAAGAAATGGCGGGCATGAGAGATAAGTTAATCCACTTTTACTTTGGCGTAGACTATCATCTGGTTTGGAAGGCAATAACAGAACGACTACCACACGTCAAGCGAGAGATTGAGAAGACATTGCAAAGCGCGGACTAACACGGCGTTCCGGGAAACAAACAAGCCATTTTTGAGACCAATTGGCGCCTGCTGCATAACCCCAAAAGGGCCTCACCGGCCTTCTTCGGCGAATCCTGTCCATCTGGTTTTCGGCGCGAACGGCGCGGCGTCAAGGGTAACATCAGATTCTTGAACGGGGTCGCCCTTGCGCGCACTCTGACCGCGCTGGCGATGGAGCGCGTCAAGGGTAACATCAGATTCCTGAACGGGGTCACCTGGGTCGCCACCACTGGCCATATCATCGCAGCCGGAAACCACATTGCCGCTCGGCCAATGCGAATGGTACGGCTTGCGTGCCTGCCGCTTTTGAGTATACTGCGTATGAGGAGCCGCGCCCCTGTTTCCCCCTGGATGAACGACGTCCGCGTTGTCGAGGGATGTTGTCCCAGACTGCAGGGCCGATAGCCGATAGGTCTATAATGCAACTACATCTCTTGTATCAGACTGCAGGAAGCGATGAGCAATGAACTTTTGGCAATCCTTGATGCCTTACCGTTGCCAACTGTCTATGCGCCAGAGGGGGGGCCGGTATGGCGTAATCGCATATGGCAGGAATGGAGTGGCACGAGCGAATCTGCGAATGATTTGATTGCCGCATGCGCGCAACTGCTGGCCTGGGAGGATCGTGACTGTGAGGCCGCGCGGGAATGGGTTGGGGTGTTATTGGCGGGCGATCCGCCCCTGTCACTTGCCGCGCCGTTGCGCTGCGATCGGTCGCGTTATGCGCAGGTGGTCATTCGGCGTAGTGAAACTGCGCTGACTGCGCAGGCAGTGGATATTACGGCGCTGTTGACCGTTCAGCGCTCAGCAGAAAAACAGCTTAACGTCATTCTCGACGCGCTTGACAGCCTTGAAGAGGGCTTTCTCTTGCTCGACGCCGAAGATCGAATTGTTTTTTGCAATCGCCGCTATCGCGAGCTGTACGCGATCAGTGCCGATCTAATTACGCCGTGGCGACCGTTTGCCGAGTTCATTCGGTTGGGCGCCGAGCGTGGCCAGTATGCGGCGGCAATTGGGCGAGTTGATGAGTGGGTAGCCGAGCGATTGCGACAGCACGCTGAGCTAGAGCCGATTGAGCAGCATCTGGCTGACGGGCGCTGGATACGGATCGTTGAGCGTCGCACTGCCGATGGTGGCACGGTTGGCTTGCGGATCGATATTACCGACATCAAGCAGGCAGAAGAGTTGCGGCGGCAGTTGGCGATCAGCGAAGAGGTGATTGCGGCGCAGTCTGCGTTGCTGGCCGAACTTTCAACGCCGGTGCTGGAAGTGGCGTCGCGGGTTTTGCTGGCGCCAATGGTCGGCGCGTTTGACAGCGCGCGGATGGAAAAACTGGTGGCGACGTTGTTGCAACACGTGCAGCAGCGTCAGGCTCGAGTAGTTGTGCTTGATGTCACCGGTGTGCCGGTCATAGATACGCAGGTCGGGCAGGCGCTCTTGCAATGCGCAACCGCAGTGCGGTTGCTTGGCGCGCAGATGATTGTCACCGGTATTCGTCCCGATGTCGCGCAGACTCTGGCCATGCTCGGCGTAGATCTCGGCTCGATTGATACGCGTGCCGACCTGCGCGACGGCGTGCAGTATGCTTTGCGTCAACGTGGCTGAAACCCGTTTCGATGTGAATGCAGTGAATGGCGAAATATGGGCGATGCCTGGCATCGCCCATACTGTTGCTCAGATTAGACCGCGCGTTCGATCACGAAGCGAGCGATCTCAACTAATGCCTGATGAGCCGAAGAGGGCGGGAAGATGTCGAGATGCGCAATTGCCCGCTCGATGTAACGTTCGGCTTCAGCTTGCGCTGCGGCGACGCCACCAAGGTCGATAACTTCACGAATCACGGCTGCAACCAGAGTTTCGTCTGGTGGTGTTTCCTGTAAGACATCGCGCAGGCGCGGGCTGGGTGACGCGGCAGTGGCGTAAATGAGCGGCAGCGTGATGGTGCCTTGTCGTAAATCATTGCCGGCTGGTTTGCCCATCGTCCGCTCATCGCCGATAAAGTCAAGCACATCATCGACAATCTGGAATGCCATGCCGAGATCGTACCCGTAGCGACCAAGGGCTGCCACCTGCTCATCGTTGCCGCCACCAGCGACCATACCGGCTTTGCACGCTGCTTCGAACAACACGGCGGTTTTGGCGCCGGTTTTGTAGAGGTACTGGTTTAAGGCGCGGTCAAATGGTTCGGCAACAGTCACCGGACTGAGTTCACCTTCGCAGATAGTTTGCACTGCCTCGGCGTAGAAGGTAATGATGCGCGGATCGGGGCTAAGCGCCATCTCGGCGGCAGCGAGCGCAAAAAAGTAGTCGCCGACCATAAGCGCAACATCGTTATCCCAGCGGGCATGAACGGTAATCTGGCCGCGTCGGCGGTTGGCCTGATCAACTAGATCGTCGTGAACAAGTGATGCAGCGTGGATCAGTTCGGCGGCTGCCGCCGGATGCAATACGCGCTCGAGCTGGTATTGGCCGAGATGGGCCGCAAGCACGGCCAGCGCAGCGCGGAGGCGTTTGCCACCTGAGCGCACAGTATGCGCGCCGGCAGCGCTAATCACGGCTACTCGCGAGGCTGTGCGTTCGAGCAGGCGTTGCTCGATTGCGCCAAGATCAGCCAGGATACCGGCGCGATGGAAGATGCCGGCCAGACCGCCAGCGGTTTGCGGTGGCAGCTCTCCGGTAACGTGATAACCATTTGTTACTACCCGCGTCTCGGGCACTGTCACCGGCCCTGATGGGTTCAATTGCGGTTGGTAGCCGGCCATGCGGCTGTTCCTTCCTAGGATCGCCGAGCCGGTCTGGCGCCGGAGGCGACGACGATCCGGCGATTGTGGCGCGCCTGCCAGAGAGGATAAGGTGAAATATAGTCACCTTGTGATATTCGCCACAATCTGAACTATAACATATTCATTGCGGCTGTCAAGCAAAGAATTCGATTCAATATAACTGTACCATAATTTGCGAGGTATTGGTATCTTCACCTGACAACAGGCGATATTTTACCTGAGTGGTACGAGGCGTGTATAATAGGCGCGAGGAATCTTCGCACATCACAGCGTTGTAAGGCATCCAATCCGGCGTGATGTGCGTATATCTGAGAGAGGTTGGCTGTGGCCCAACCGCATGATGTGGCTCGTTTGACCCGGCTGAGTGACGAGGCATTAATGGAATTAGTCGCCGCTGGCGACAGCGCAGCGTTAGCGCAACTGTATGATCGGCACTCGCGAGTAGTATACGGTCTGGCGCTCAGGATGCTGGGCACGGCTGAGCCAGCGGAAGAGGTGGTGCAAGAAACCTTCTGGCGCATCTGGAAGCGAGCGGTAACCTTTCAAACCGGCAATTCGTTCCTGCCCTGGATGTTTGGTATTGCCCGCAATCTCTGCATCGATGAGCTGCGACGGCGGCAAGTGCGTCCAGCTTCTGCAAGCAACGGTGAAGAGGCGCTGGCAAATGTGCCCGATCAGCAGCAAGATGTTGAACAATCAACGCTGGAAATTGAGCGTCGCCGCCTGATTACCAGCGCGCTGGCTGATCTGCCGGCTGATCAGCGTGAAGTCATTGAGCTGGCCTATTTCGGTGGTTTGTCGCAGCGCGAGATTGCCGATCAGTTGCAAAGCCCCCTGGGTACTATCAAGACGCGCATTCGGCTCGGTTTGCAGAAATTGAAGCAGGCATTGCTTCACTATGGCATAGATGCAATCGATCACTAGAAGAGTAGTTAGCAATGCACGACTCAGATCAGGAACGTGAACAAGCGCTGCTTGCTGCGGCTGCTCTTGGCAGTCTTGACCCCGCCGATCTGGCAGCGCTTGATCAACTATTAACCAGTTCCCCTGCGGCACGCGCCGAACTGCAACAGTTGCGCGAAACGGTGGCGTTGCTGCCGTATGCGGCGCCGCCGGTGTCGCCACCGCAGCGGGTACGCGCGCAGCTTATGGCGCGGATTGCGGCTGACCAGGCTCAACGCGCGCGCGGGGCATCGCCGAATCCGACCCGACGCGCCGGCTGGCTGGTTCCGGCAGCGCTGACCGCGCTCGCTGTGGTGATGGTGTTTCTCGGTAGTTTGACCCTTTCTCTCCAGAGCCAGGTTGCAGCCTTGACTGCAACGAACCAGCAATTGCTGGCAGCAGTGCGGGATTTGCGTCAGGCGGTAACGGATAGTGAAGCGCAACAGGCGCAACTGGCGGCGCAACTTGCTCGCTCTGAGCAACAGATTGCCCGCCTGAATGAACAGATTGAACACGAACGACTGCTGGTTTCGTTTGTCAGCGCGCCGGGTGTGGCTACCCGCGAATTGTTGCCGACTCGCGCCGATCTGACAGCGCGAGGTGAAATGTACATGTATCCCGGTGAAGCGCAGGCCGTTGTGGTGTTTAGTGGGTTGCCGCAGTTACAACCTGATCGTGTTTACCGCTTCTGGTTGAGTGATGGCGTGCAGCGGATTGCCGCCGGAACCTTTCACGTCGATGCGACCGGTCTGGCGACACTGGTGGTTACGGCGCCGCGCGAAGTCAATGCCTATACTGAGGTGATGGTAACGGTAGAACCGACCGACGCTGCTGCGCCGGGCGAGGTTGAGGTGATTTTGACCGGAACGTTGTGATTGAATGGCGAGAGTCTGCTCTCATTTGCTCGATGATAACCGGTAGTTGTGGCGCTGCCGATGTGGAACGAAATACCCGCCCGATAAGGGCGGGTATCTTTGTACTGGCGACTCCGAGTGGGCTCGAACCACCAACCTTCAGCTCCGGAGGCTGACGCTCTATCCAATTGAGCTACGGAGTCATTTCGCCCCAAAGTATACTCGATTGCCGACAAGCTGTCAATGGCAAGAGTTGCGCCTGGTGGCTGTCAGGCATTGTTTGAGTACACAACTTTTGACTTCAGGTTGTAGAAAGACTACAATCGCTATTAGGCTGGCTCGTTGCGAGTTAGCGGCATCTCGCAACCTGCTCATGTTATTTGTCGCAACCACAACCCTCGATTGTCAGAACACACCCGGAGGATGAGCGTGCAACGGTGGAAGCGCATCTTGAGCTGGATCGGTCTGGTCATCGCCGTGGCAATTGGCGGCCTGTTATTGAGTATTCCATTTGACGCCCTGATCGGTAGTGGGCGAGTTGCCGCGCTCACCAATACCACCATTCCCGGCCCGGCTGGCCCGATTCGCGCATTTGTCGCCCAACCGGACACTCCTGGCCCTCATCCAGCCGTCATCATGATCCACGAGTGGTGGGGGTTGCGTCCCGACATCATCGAAAAAGCCACTGCGTTAGCCGCCGATGGCTATCTGGTGGTGGCTCCTGACACCTTTCGCGGCGCCAGTACAACGTGGATTCCTCGCGCCATCTATCAGGTCACCACAACTCCGCTCGAACAAGTGCAGGCCGATCTTGATGCGGTGTTCGCATGGCTGACGGCGCGGCCTGATGTGCTGGCCGATCAGATTGCTGTAATCGGCTTTTGCTACGGTGGCCGTATGTCATTGCTCTACACGCTGCACAACCCGGCGATTGCGGCAACCGGTATCTTCTACGGGATGGCGACGGTCGATCCGGGCGCATTGGGCCAGATCCGCGGGCCGGTGCTGGGGATCTTCGGTGGAGCTGATGCCTCGATCCCGCTCAGCGAAGTCGAGCAGCTTGAACGCAACCTGAAAGCTGCCGGAGTTGATACGCGCTTCCTGATATTTCCCGATCAGCCGCATGCCTTTGTTGGTGGCATCGAGTCAATTAATGCCGGCGGCGCGCCTGGCGAAGCCTGGCAGGCGTTGCGAGCGTTTCTGTCGGAGGCATTGCGACAGACCCCGGCGTCGCAGTTACCTCTACCGGCTGGCAGCCCGGGATCATCAGCGGGATCGGTTTGGGGCATGCTGCATCATCGCTTCGTCTGCGGCTGGTAGACGAATTTACAAAGATCGCCTTGACGAAATTCGTGGAGAGTGGTACACTTTTAGTAGTTCGGAAATGAACAACTATGATGGACGCGAATCTATTAGAACAATTGACTGCGCTGGGGCTAACCGAATATGAAGCGCGTGTATACCTGGCGTTGCTGAGCGAGCATCCATCCACAGGGTATCAGATCAGCAAGATGGCCGGTATCCCGCGCTCGATGGTCTACGAAGCGTTAGGGCGGTTAGAAGCGCGCGGCGCGGTACTGAAGTCGGTTGAAGAGAAAGCGACGCTCTACCGTCCGATCTCGCCGGCGATTCTGCTTGATCGGTACGAGCGTGAAGCGCGCGAGCGGGCTGAGACGTTGCGCAACCAGTTGATGCCGCTCTTTCGGCACGAAGAGAGCGACCGGCTGTGGAACTTTAGCGGTCGTCGCGAGGCACTGGCTGCGGCGCGCGATCTGATCGAGGGCGCCGAACGCGAGCTGATGCTGGTCTTGACCGATGCCGACGTTGAAGCGCTCTACCCGGCGCTGGCCGCAGCGCATGCGCGTGGCGTGGCGCTCGGCGTCATTCTCACCGGCGAAGCGCCGTTTTCGTTTGGTCAGGTGGTGCGTCATCCCAAACGTGAGACCGAGTTGCATGGGATGGTCGAAACCTTGATCGTTGTGGCTGACGAGCGCGAGTTTCTGATCGCATCCGGTCATCTGTCTACTACCGCCACGGTCACGACCAATCGCAATATGGTCTTGATCGCGCGCCAGTTTATCTGGATGGAGCTGTTCGCCCAACGAATTTTTGCCCGTCTCGGTGATGATCTGTTAGCCAGACTTGACCCCGAAGATCGGCAAGTGCTGCATTCGTAGGTCGAGCGGTGAGCGTGGCGAAGAAATCTTCTCGCGGGCATTTGCCAGGCTCAGCCAGACAGGATAGCGGCAGGCGTAGCCGGTTAGCGCAGCGGCAGAGAGGAGATGAGCATGATTACCGTTTCCAATACAACATCCCGACAGCGATGGACGCTGTGGCTAAATGACGAGATCCTCGAACCGGCCTTTGTAGCGTTGACTTTGATCGGAATTATTGCCGGTCTTATGTTAGAAGGGATCGGTGCGCCTGATACCGTTATTCTGGCCGTTCATCTCGCAACCTACTTTTTTGGCGGTTTTTACGCCACTCGCACTATTATCGAGTCGCTGCGCCACTGGTCAATTGAGGTCGATCTCTTAATGGTGCTGGCGGCACTCGGCGCCGGCTACCTGGGTGATTTTACCGAAGGCGCCATTCTGCTCTTCCTCTTTTCGCTCAGCAATGTGCTACAAGCGTATGCGATGCGGCGCACCAGGCAGGCAATCAGCGCTTTGATGGAATTGCGCCCCGATACGGTTACCATACTTCGTGACGGACGCGAACTCCAGGTATCGGTTGAGGAGGTACAGGTTGGTGACGTGGTAGCCCTGCATCCCGGCGATCGCGTGCCGCTTGATGGAGTGATCGAGCGCGGGAGTGGCGCATTTGACGAGTCGGCTATCACTGGTGAGTCAATGCCGGTGCTGAAGACGCCGGGCATGACGGTACTGGCCGGCACGCTCAACCAGACTGGCGCGATTGCGATGCGGGTAACGAAACCGGCACATGAGAGCACGCTGGCCCGCATCATCACAATGGTGAGCGAAGCACAGGCGCGCAAAGCGCGTTCGCAGAGCTTTCTCGAATATTTCGAGCAGCGTTATGCGATTGGCGTGATTGTGGCCGTAGCCCTCTTCATCCTGGCGATGCCGGCGCTTACCGGCGCTGCCTTTGCCGATGTCTTCTATCGCGGCATGGTGCTGCTCACGGTTGCATCACCCTGCGCGCTGGTCATTAGCGTGCCGGCATCACTGCTTAGCGCAATTGCTGCCGGCGCCCGGCGCGGCGTGCTCTTCAAGGGTGGCGTGCATCTGGAAGAGCTGAGCAAGGTGCGCGTGATCGCTTTCGACAAGACCGGTACCCTTACCTTTGGCAAACCAGTAGTGACCGATCTGGTGCCGGAAGGTGATATTGATGAGCAGGAACTGCTGACCGTCGCGGCTCGCGCCGAGCAGCCTTCAGAGCATCCGATTGCGCGCGCGATTTTGCATGCCGCCGAAGAGCGTGGCATCACGATTGCGCCTCCCGATCAATTCACCGCCGTGACCGGTATGGGGGTCAAGGCGATGTGGGATGGCGTTGAGACACTGGTTGGCTCGCCACGGCTGTTTGCCGAGGCAGGCGTTATTGTGCCTGCCGGGTTACTCGCTCGCGCCGATGAACTGATCGGGCAAGGGCGGGGAAGCGTATTGCTGGTCAGGCGCGGCAAGCAGTGGCTGGGATTGGTTGCCGTCATGGATCGCGAACGTCCTGATGCGGCGCAGCGGATTGCCGAGTTGCGCGCCGCCGGGATCGAGCGGATCGTAATGCTCACTGGCGATAATCCGCAGGTGGCTGAGGCAATGGCGCGACGATTGGGTATCGACGAGGTGCATGCCGGCCTCTTGCCTGCCGATAAGCTCCGCATTGTCGAACAGCTTCGTCAGCGCTACGGAGCGGTCGCGATGGTTGGTGATGGCGTCAACGATGCGCCGGCACTGGCAGCAGCGACAGTGGGGATTGCCATGGGCGCAGCGGGAACAGATGCCGCTCTCGAAACTGCCGACCTGGTCTTGATGCGCGATGATTTAGGTGCAATTAGCTATGCGCTGCGCCTGAGCCGCCGGACCCAGCGCGTGGTCTGGCAGAATATCGCCTTCGCGCTGGCCGTGGTTGTCGTGCTGGTGAGCGCGACTCTGACCATCGGTGTGCCATTGCCGCTCGGCGTGGTTGGTCACGAGGGGAGTACCATCATTGTGGTGCTGAACGGACTACGGTTGTTGCTGTTTCGGTGACAGTTGGTTAGCGCCATGATCTGAATGAACCCGGCGCAGTGAAGCTGGTAGTAATATCAGGAACGTAAACTATGTCTGGCGGGACGCAATTCTGCGTCCCGCCGTTGGTTTATATCACGCGCAGATTCGGTTGCGAGCAGGGTCTTTCGCTGCTGTGCGATGGCGGTGGAGATACGCTCCGGCAAATGCGGGATGGATGTGATGCGGGATTGTCTTCCGCGCGGACACCGACTGCGAGAAGTAACGCTTTACTGGAGGTTAAGTAATTTGCTCTGACAGGTAATGTTTGAGTCATCTTGGTTTGCTATTGTAGAAGCAACGTATACCGGCATTCGTGAGGTGAAGGATATGCGTTTTTGCTCTGTTTTTTGCGTTGTTCTCGTTCTTTGTCTAATCCTCTGGCCAGCGCCGCCACCTCCACTTGACGCGCAAGCCGATCTAATGTAGCAAGTCATCGAGCTGACGAATCAAATTCGGATGGCCAACGGCCTGTCACCGCTTCGCCGCAATGACCAGTTACAGGCTGCCGCAATGTATATCGCGCAAGACAATGCCAGTCGCAATCTGCTCTCACATACCGATGCGCTGGGTAGAACTATGGGCAGTCGATTTCGGGATTTCGGGTATAACTACTCAATCGCGGCAGAAAATCTCGCGGCAGGGTATCAGACGCCGGCCAGTGTGCTGGATGGCTGGATGAATAGTTCGGGGCATCGAGATAATATTCTGCGGGATGGCTTATGTGAAATCGGTGCCGGCTATGTCTACGCGAGCAATACGACCTATAAAAGCTTTTGGTCACAAGCGTTTGGCTGTCGCTTCAACACCTATCCGGTCGTGATTAATGGCGAAGCGGCGGCGACGACATCGCCCTTGGTGCAGCTCTACATCTACGGCAGCGGGTGGGCCGAGCAGATGCGGCTGAGTAACGACGGCGTCACCTGGACGGAGTGGATGCCTTACGCTTCCACAATGAATTGGACGATCCCATCCGGTCAGGGAATGCGCACCGTCTTTGTCGAGGTGCGGCGTGGCGCAACTGTCTATCAGTCGAGCGATACGATTGAGCTGGTTGCCACTTCCACGCCCACGCCGACGCGCACGCTAACGCCCACGCCGACGCGCACGCTAACGCCCACGCCGACGCGCACGCTAACGCCCACGCTCACGCCGACGCGCACCCCAACAGCGCCAGCAACCGGCACTACACCGCCGTATCAGATCTTCATTCCGGTGACGTTGAATTGACAAATCGCTGCTTCAGACGTATAGTTAGGAAAGCCTGTAAGGCGCTGGTTAACAACGATGAGGAACGGAACCGCTATGGACAGTAGTCATTCTCGTCAGCGGCAAAGTGTGGTGATAACAATCAATACATACACCGGCCTCATCGGGATGGTGTGCCGGCACGAATAGGTATAGCGCCTTTTCGATAGAACGTGCCCCGGTGAGGTCTTGCCCGCCGGGGCATTATTGTGTCTGTATGGTTGTCGTCACCCCTGCGCCGCTGTCAAGATGCAGAGGGGGTGACAATGACCACTTTTCCAACTCCCCGCCTCGATGAGGTACAGGCACTGATTGCCGAACAGCGCTGGCTCGATTTACGCGAGCAGCTCTCGCGCTGGCCTGCTCCTGAGATCGCCGATCTGCTCCGCGAATTGTCTTCAGCCGAACGAATGCTGGTATTTCGCGTCTTGCCGCGCGCATTAGCTGGCGAAGTCTTCTCATATCTCGAACACGATGATCAGTACGAGTTGCTGTCGAGCCTGAGTCAGGAAGAGACCCGCCTGCTGCTCGCCAACCTGAACCCTGATGACCGCACGCAGTTATTTGAAGAGTTGCCCGGACAGGTAACGCAAAAGTTATTAAACTTGCTCAGCCCGGAAGATTTGCGTGAAGCGCGTCAGTTGCTCGGTTATCCCGAAGAGAGTGTTGGGCGGCTGATGACGCCGGATTATGTGGCAGTGCGCCCGAACTGGACGATTGCGCGCGCTTTGGAACATATCCGCAACCGTGGTCGGAATAGTGAAACGATTGATGTCATCTATGTAACCGATGAACGCTGGCGCTTGCTTGACGCGATTGAATTGCGCCGATTTATCCTGGCTGAGCCAACGCAGACGGTGCGAAGTTTGATGGATGAGAGCTATGTTGTGCTCTCTGCGTTTGATGATCGCGAGCGGGCTGTTGAAGCGCTCCGTCGCTATAGCCTGCCGGCTTTGCCGGTCGTCGATTCCGACGGCGTGCTGGTGGGTATCGTTACCTTTGATGATCTGATCGATGTAGCTGAAGAGGAAGTAACGGAAGATTTCCATCGCAGCGCAGCAATAGAACCGCTACGCGGGAATTATCTCGAGGTGCCGGTCCTGGAACTGGTGCAGAAGCGGGTGCCGTGGCTGGTGGGGTTGGTATTTGTCAATGTCTTCTCGGGCGCCGCTATTGCCGCTTTTGAAGAGACTATCGCGGCTGTGGTCTCGCTGGTCTTTTTCTTGCCCCTGCTGATCGGTAGCGCTGGCAATGCCGGCTCACAATCGGCGACGTTGACGGTGCGCGCGCTGGCAACCGGTGACATTGAAGCGAGTGACTGGTGGCGATTGCTGTTCAAAGAACTACTGGTTGCCGCGTTACTGGGTAGCTCTATGGCGCTTGCCGTTGGCGTGCTTGGTGTCATCCGGGTAGGCTGGGAAGTTGCCGGTGTGGTCTCGCTCACCATGATGGTGCTGGTCTTGATGGGAAGTCTGATCGGGATGTCGTTGCCGTTCCTGCTGCGTCGCTTCGGCCTCGATCCAGCCACTGCAAGCGGCCCGTTGGTCACATCATTGTCAGACATCGGCGGTGTATTGATCTACTTCTCGCTGGCAACGTGGTTACTGGGTCTGGCATCGTAAGAGGGAGTAAAACTATGTTCAAACCACGCACCTTTACCCCCGATCTTCCAAAAAGCTCCCTCTTTAGCCGCGCCGATCTCTGGCTATTGCTCATCCTGATCGGGCTACTGGCGCTGGCAATTGTTGCCGCCGAAGGGGCGCCGGCTACCGTACAGGGGCCGGATATCGATCTCTCGCTGAGCGCGCTGCCGTTTTACGCGCTGCGTTCGGTAGGTCGGATGGCGCTGGCTTACGGATTGTCGTTGCTGTTCACCTTGATCTACGGTTATATCGCCGCCTACAACGCGCGCGCCGAGCGGATTATGATTCCGCTGCTCGATGTGTTGCAGAGTGTGCCGATCCTGTCGTTTTTGCCGGTGGTTTTGCTCAGCTTGAGCGCAGTGCTGCCCGAAGCGATTGCGGTCGAACTGACGGCGGTGGTGCTGATCTTTACCAGCCAGGTCTGGAACATGACCTTTGCCTGGTACCAGTCACTGACCACCATACCGCGCGAGTTGCGCGAAGCGAGCAGCATCTTCTCATTCTCGCGCTGGCAGCGCTTCACCACGCTCGAATTTCCGTTCGGCGCAATTGCCCTGGTCTGGAATAGCATGATGAGCTGGGCCGGAGGCTGGTTTTTCCTGATGGCGGCAGAGATCTTTACCCTTGGAGAGCGCGATTTTCGCCTGATGGGTCTGGGCGCGTTTCTGCAAACGGCAGCCGACCGTGGCGATATAGGCGCGATTGGTTGGGGTTTGCTTGCGCTGGTGATCGTCATCGTCACCCTTGATCAGTTTGTATGGCGGCCACTGCTGGCCTGGGCCAGCCAGTTTCGGCTGGAAATGATTGGGCGCGATGATGATGAGGCGCAGTCGTGGTTTTACGATCTGATCCGGCAGTCGGCGCTGTCGCAATGGTTTGGTCGTCTGGCCGGCAGCATCGACCAGTTCGTTGGGCGCGTCTTTCGTCAGCATCCTGCGCCTGATCCTTTCCTGGATAACTCGACTCAGCGACGTTCGGCATTGAGCTGGGTGCTGACAGTTGTCGGTGTACTGATCATAGCATGGGGTGTCTGGAGCGGGAGCCAACTGCTGCTTCAGGTATCAATCGCGCAATGGGGATCGATTATCCTTGGCGTGGGCGCGACGATGTTGCGGGTTGCTACCGCAACGACCCTGGCCTTGCTCTGGACGGTGCCGGTGGGAGTGTATATCGGCACGCGGCCACGGGCGGCAGCAGTCTTGCAGCCGATTGTGCAGATTGCCGCTTCGATCCCGGCAACGGCGCTCTTTCCCGTGCTGGTGCTGGCGTTGATTGCCATTCCGGGCGGATTAAATCTGGCCGCGATTGCGCTGATGATGCTGGGCACGCAATGGTACGTGCTCTTCAATGTGATTGCTGGCGCTGCGGCCATCCCTCAGGATCTCCGCTTTACCAGCGAACTCTTGCAATTGCGCGGCTGGGAACGCTGGCGTATCCTGATCTTACCCGGTCTCTTCCCCTACCTGATCACCGGTCTGATCACAGCCAGCGGTGGGGCGTGGAATGCCAGCATCGTTGCCGAGTATGTCGTGTTTAATCAGCAGACGTATCAGACATTTGGCATCGGGGCGCAAATTGCTGCGGCAACCGCCGCCGGCGATTTTGCCGGTTTGTTTGCGGCGACGCTGGCGATGATTGCGGCAGTCGTTACCATCAATCGACTGGTCTGGCGACGGTTGTACCGGCTGGCCGAATCGAAGTACCGGATGGAATAACTGGCAAGTTGAGGTTTTCAGAGCCAGTAAGGAGTAATATTATGCAGCGCGGTCAAACGAAACCGCTGGTAGAGTTGATGGGGGTTACCCAGCGTTATGGCCGGGGAGCGCGCCAGTTTACGGCTATTCAAGATGTCAATCTGACAATCGCCGAGGGCGAGTTCGTCGCCTTGCTTGGCCCGTCAGGTTGCGGCAAGAGTACCCTGTTGCGCATCATCACCGGTCTCAACCGTCCGAGCGAAGGGCTGGTGCGCTATCGCGGAAAGTCGTTGGACGGTGTGAATCCGTATGCCACGATCGTTTTTCAGACCTTTGCCCTCTTCCCCTGGTTGACAGTGGAAGAGAATGTGGCAGTGGCGCTCAAGGCGCGAGGGGTTGACGATGCTACCGCTCACCGGCGAGCCGTCGAGTTGATCGATCTGGTTGGCCTGGATGGTTTCGAGCAGGCCTATCCACGCGAGTTATCGGGTGGCATGCGGCAAAAAGTCGGCATTGCCCGGGCGCTGGCGGTTGATCCCGAATTGCTCTGTCTCGATGAGCCGTTCAGCGCGCTCGATGTGTTGAGCGCCGAGGCATTACGCGGTGAAGTGCTGGAGTTGTGGACAGGCGGCAGCCTTAAGATTCGCGCCGTGTTGATGGTGAGCCACAATATCGAAGAGGCCGTCTTCATGGCCGATCGGATTGTGGTCATGGATAAGAATCCGGGTCGGGTGATTGCCGAAGTATTGGTGCCCCTTCCCCATCCGCGTGACCGCAAATCTGACGCCTTCGCGGCGCTGGTCGAGCGGGTGTATGCGGTGCTGGCCGGACAAACGCAGCCGGAGGCAGTTGAGTATGGCACCGAGCCGGGACAGAGTGGCCAGACTCGCCTCTTGCCGGCAGTATCGGTGACGGCGTTGGCCGGTTTGCTGGAGCAGGCCAATGCCACAGATGATGAGCGCGATCCGATTGCCAGACTGCAAGATGAGTTAGGACTGGATCTTGATCAGTTGTTGCCCCTGATTGAAGCAGTTGAACTACTCGGTTTTGCCCGGGTTGAGAGCGGCAACCTGATCTTGACGCCATTGGGCGAAGCCTTTGCCGAAGCCAGCATTCAGACCCGCAAAGAGATCTTCGCCTCGCGCTTGCGGCGGTTGCCCTTCTTCCGCTGGATGCTGCGGATGATTGCTGCCGCCGACAATCAGTCGCTGCGTTGGGAGGTGTTGTTGACGGCGCTCGAGCCGGAATTTCCCTCAGAGGTAGCCGAGCGTCAGCTCGATATTGCGCTGGAATGGGGGCGCTATGCCGAACTTTTTGCCTACGATGACGCTGAGGGTCGCTTCTTTCTGGAAGCGCCGACAGTGGCAGCGAAGTAGCAGTTTGACGCCCATAGCGCGGCGCCAGTAACGCATCATATGTCGAATTTGCGCCCTGATGTACACAGGTGGCGCGATTGAGCAGAACGTGAAAACGCTGGTAAAGCTGATCTAAGCCGGTACAAGCGCAGGATTGGGTATCTATTCGTAAAGGGGACGACGCGGCGCGTCGTCCCGGTGTTGGTTATTCTGCCCATACGCGCAGGAACTGAAGATGCAACACGCGCCGATCGGTAAGCCGGGAGTCTTCGGCAGCCGGGATCCATGCCGGTCCGGTGAGACGAAGGAGGATCGTGCCGGTATCAGCAGGGGGGAGTTGCGCCGGGTCGAGAGTTACGCGCAACACTGTCGGCTGCTGCAGGAGTTCATAGCAGCCTAACTCGACAATCGGCGCTGTGGTGGTTGGCCAAAGCTGATCTTCCACCTGCGCGCTGATGCAGAGCCTCGCCGATCCCAGGTGGGTTGGGCGCAGCCCACCGGCTGTTTCGATTGCAATGGTTTGGCGGTTGGCGCCGGTCGGCCAGGGTAACCGCAAGACAGCTTCACCGTTGCTCCAGCTATATTGCCAGCCATCACGACTCTGTTCGGGCCGATAGAAACCGGTGAGCTGGGCCGCAAATGAATCTGGCTCAATCGGAAGTGGATCCGTAGTAACGACGGGCACCGCCGCCGGATCGAGCCGGTAGATGGCAAAAGGCAGAGTCAGGCGGGAAACGGTTTGCGGTTTTTGGTCGGTCAATTGCTCGAATTCAGCCAGATCGAGCGCTGCCTCGCCGATAAACGTCAACTGAAAACCGGGTAAAGCCAGATTGCCGCCGCTGGCGCTCAGCATGAGGTAGACGTTACGTCCTTCGGCTTGCCAGCGCCTGACCTGTTCGGCCAGGAGCGCGGCATACGGCGCAGTAGCAACACTCTTGACGGTGAAGGCGTTGATGTCGTGGGCAAAACGCAGCGGTGTTGCCAGCAAGTCGGGAATATCGCGCGAGTCACTGTAGATCGGCGCGCCACCGCGCAACAGTACGATGTCACGTTCGGGTATGAAGTAGTCAGCAATCGTCTCGACCTGATCCAACGCGCCAGCGTATTCGGTGTGGACAAAATAGTAGCGTCCCGTCCAGCCCAAAAAGAGGATTAAAAGGCCAGCCAGCGTAGCAGCCAGGGCTTGTCGCCAGCGGGCAGCATGTGGCCTGATCTGCCAGGCGCCGGCGAGCGCCGCCAGCGCATACGCGGCGCTGAGGGCAAAGACCGGATAGGCGATAGGCACGAATCGACGCAAGATGTAGATGTAGGTCTGCTCGGATGTGCCATACGTCTGGCGCAGGTAGAAAAAGCTGCCGAGAAAGCCGACCGTCAGGAAGAGCCAGCTTGCCGTTGACAGACCGTTGCGCCACCAGAGCGCAAAGCCGATAGCTGCCAGAATGACGCCTAACGGCGAGAGATACCAGCCTACGCGCACCAGGCCGGCCAGTGGAATCAGCTCTTTGGGTTGCACCGGCGCCGGATCACTGGTAAAGGTGCTGGGATCGGCCAGCAGGCGTTGCCACCAGTTCATTGTCCGGTATTCCTGGTAATAGAGCACGAGTGGCAGCCGGATCGGCGCCCCAATGTAGCCTTGCACGCGCAGCCAGTTGAGGGTTTGATTGGAGAACGGCCCCTGCCATGGCCCGCGAGTGGCGGCCAGCTCAGCTCGCAGCGCGGTTGTCGCTGCCAGATCGGGTGTGGCCTCCCAGGGCCGACCGGTTAACACTACCCCTGCCTGCAAACGCGCTTCCTCAGGTGTCATCACACCGCGACGCACATCGCCAGCCACCAGTTCCGGATCGCGGGTAAGGGGATCATTCCATCCGCCGCGGGTATTAAAGAGCAGATCGGCGTCGATGATCTGCGGACGCGCGAAGTAGGCCCAGCCGATCAGCAGTAACAGACCGATCGCAATCGCATTTTGCCAGCGCTGTCGCCGGGCAACCAGCCGGTGTTCGAGGGCTAAGATCAGGTTGTTTCGACGCAGAAACACGAGCGTTGTCAGCGCGAGAGCGATCAATGCCAGTTCAACCCAGATTCGCCATGGATCGTCAAGTGAACTGAATCTGGATGTGAAGTACGACTCGCGCACTGCTGGGGTAAGGAAGGGCAACGCAAGCCATGAGGTGATGGCGAAATCTTGAAAACGAGCAAAACCGGTATCGAAGAAGTAGGCGCGGGCAATAAAGATGATATGGAGCGCAGCGTGGATCAGCATTGCCAGCATGCCCAATGCCAGAGCAGTCTGTTCGCGTTGCCAGCGGCGGGTAAGCCAACAATACCCGAGATATAGCATCGCCGGCGCGAGCAGAAAGAAGTCGATACGCGCAAGCGCCACCTGGCCGAAGGCGATCCCGGCCAGCGCCGCCGAGGCGATCCGGCCTGGCGCGGGTAGGGTGCGGTCGTTGAAACGCGCAAACAAGTACAGGCCGCCCCACGTCAGGAATTGAGCAGTGGTTTCAGCGGTGGAATAGCGCGAAAACCAGACCTGCACTGCATTCAGGCCGAGCAACAGCATTCCAAGCCAACCCACCCACGGCCCGGCCAGGCGTCGTCCGAGCATGCCTGCGCTCCATGCCCCCAAAATTCCTAGCAAGCCGGTGGCAAACAGGCCAAACAATGGGCCGCCGGCGGCGGTGAGCAACCCGATCCAGGCCGGAAAGAGATGGAAACCCTGGGGAACAATCCGACCCTGAGCCAGCTCACCCTCGTTGATCAGAAAACCGGCGGCGCGCAATCGCGTTGCGATATAGCGATCGCGGGCCTGCCCGATCATAAAATTACTTACCGCCTGAGCTGCCGGCTCGCGGATTGCCGGATCGTCGCTTTGCAGGGCCTGTCCCAGTTCGGCGACAATCGTATCAGTCTGGACAATACTACCGGTGCGAGCGATAGCAAAACCGGTGACCGCATAGACTCCGGCATCGCGCACACCCAGAACGACCTCAAAGGGGCGGGCGACCAGCAGGGTAAGAGTCAGTAAGGTTGCTGCCCAGAGCAACGCTACCCGGCGGTTGAGGGGGGCCGGTGGGAGTGGCGCCGGTTGGCGGGAAGCCAGCCAGAGCAATCCGCCAATGCCAGCCAGGGTTATACTCAGATGCAGCCAGAGCGAAAAGATACCGAGGCTGCTCAACACCAGTGCCAGCCAGCCGCTCCAGAGTGCGCTGATCAGGCAGCGCTCGAAATGCAGTTCGAGGCTATCGCGCGCGCCAAATTGCGGGATAGCCCGGATCAACGCCCATCCCGGCGCATAGATCAATACTGGTAACAGAAGAATGCCAACGACAATCTGTATCATGCTTGTGCCCGGCGAACGATGCCGCGCGTGATTATAGCATGGAGTTTGCATGGTACAATGCGGCGATAGCTCAACTGCCGCGTAGCTACTCTTTGCTGCGCACATAAACCTTATGCGTGTAATGACTTCTTCTTTGCTCAAACGAATCAATTTGCGGGCTGCCGCAAGCGCGCAGGAACAACGATTACCATCCGTGGCGATCCCGGCGCTGTGGCTGGTCATTGCGACCGTGATCACGCTCATCGCCAGTTATGCGATCCGCCCATTGGTGCTGGTTGACATTGGAGACAACCGCGATGGCCCGTTTCTGGTCAACTTCAACGCGCGCGAGATTGACGCTGCGGGGCCATTTGAGCGGTTTGAATGGCCTGCCGGCGCAGCCAGTGTCACCATTCCCGGCGGGCGCGAGGGGGTCTGGCTGGGGCGGATTATTGCCCGACCTGACGCCGATCCAACCATTTTGCGCCGCAACTCGGCGGGAGCGGTCAATGGTGTCCGGGTTGAAATGCCGCGACGCAGCGATACCGAGATGCTGGTCAAGATTCCGGCTCACATTGCTGCCGCACCTGCGCTGACCTTCGAGCTGGTATCGCCGCTGGTCGGCGATCCGGCGCCACCGCCGGGTGTGCCGATGGCGGTTGAGATAGCGCCGGCTCGCACCTATCGCTGGAGCGCCGAAGAGAGTGAGATCCGTTTTCCCCGGCTGGGACAAGGAAACTGGATTGTGCGACTTGATGCCGTGATTGCCCATCCTGACGGTTCGCCGGTTAATGCTCGGCTCAGCGCCAACGGTGTTTTCCTGGCCCGGCTTCCCGAACAGCCGCAATCCCGTCGTTTGCACATTCTGGTGCCGGCGGCAGTGATGAGCGGTGGTGATCTCAATCTGACGTTGCAGGCCGATCCGTTTCGTGATCCGCGCCCGCTCGGTGTACTCATCGCCGACATTGCCGTGGCTCCGGCAGATAGCCCCTTCCTGTCAGTGATCGCGCCGCCGCCGGTTGCGCTTGGTCTATCGCTACTGACCGTGCTTGGCTTGTTTGCCTGTCTGGCGTTGTTGACAACCGATCTCGATCAACGGCGCTGGTTGTTGAAACCAACCAGTTGGGCGGCTGTTGGGCTGATCGTTGCCGTGATTGCCGGCGGTTGGGCGCTGATAACTTTCCGCTTTCCGAGCGGTCAAATGATTGACCGTCTGGCTGCGCTGACTATCCTCAGTCTGGCGTTGACGCTGATATTGCGCCCGCTAACCCGCTGGCTGTTGCGCCAAACCGGCGCTGTCGTCTCGCCCGAATTTACTGCCGGGTTGTTGATCGTCTTCCTGGTCGGATTTTGGCTCAAAGCTATCGGAATGATCTTTCCCTATTTTGTTGGGATTGATGTGTTCTGGCACATGGACAAAGCGCGGCGGATCATCTACGATGGCGCGTTGCCGTTGTACTACAGCGTGAATAGTCCGCTTAACGAAACGACCATGCCGGTGGCTGAATGGGGCGTGAATCCGCCGGTAATTCCCTATTCGCCCTGGTTCCACATTCTGGCGACGAGTTACGCTATCTTTCCGTGGCCGATGGAGACGACGGCAAACTTTGTCAGCTTGCTGATGGATATGTCACGGGTCATTTTGATCGCTGCCATCGCGCTCAAGGCCGGGCTAAGTCAGCGGGTGGCATTTTTGGCCGCTGTCACCTACGCGGTACTGCCGGTCACCTTCCTGCTCCATATCTGGGGAAATGTGCCGACATCTGCCGGTCTCTGGCTCAATCTGCTGGTACAGACAACTATCCTGCTCGCGTGGGATCGATTGGGAGAGTGGCGGGTGCAACTCTGGTTTGTGCCGCTGCTAGTGCTGGCCTTCCTGGTTTATACGGTAACCGGCGTCTTTACCGGTGTGTTTCTGATCGTGTTCACTGCGCTGGTCTGGTTGAATGCGCGTCGAGGAGTGGAGTGGCGGACACTGCTGCCCGGTTTGCAACCCCTCTGGATCGCGGCTGGCATGGCTATCGGGTTGGCGATTGCGATCTACTACGGTCAGTACTTTCAGCCGATCCTGGAGCGCACTCTGCCCTATATGGCGACAGTCTTTACCCGTGGGCCGGAAACGGTTGGCGTGTCGCGTCCGCCATTTCACGAATACCTGTGGTCGTTTGTGCCGCACCTGGGTTATCACCTCTGGCCTAACCGCTATCTCTACTACGGTCTGGCCATTCCGCTGATCTTCTTCATTCCGGGCTACTGGGCCATGCGGACGCGACCGCTACTCTGGCTGGTCGTCTCGGCGTGGGGAACGGTGGCGCTGCTCTTTTTGTTAGCCGGCTACCGGATTTCGATGGTTGATAAGCAGCTCTTCTATCTCATTCCGGTGATCTGTCTGGCATGGGCAATCATGGCCGATCGATTGTGGGCGCGCCGATGGGGGCAGCTTCTAGTGCTGGCAACGCTGGCGCTGTCACTGGGGAGCGCGCTCTGGTTGTGGGTGATGCGGATTAGCATTTCGCCGATTCAAGGGAATTGATCCCGATGATGGTCAGGCTGGCGGAATTGACTAAAACATAGCTATGACTGAAGTTATCGATGAGAAACTGGCTGCGGCAATTGATCCGTGGCTGCAACATATGACCTGGCGACGCGATTTTGCCGCCTGGCGTGAGCGTCGTCTCCGTCAAGAGCATTATCAGACCGAACGTCTGGCGCAGGCGCGGGCCGTGATCGGTGATCTGAAGGGCGCTCGGTTGCTTGATCTCGGCGCCGGTATGGGTGGATTTGCCGTCGCCGCAGCGCTGGCGGGGGCACAGGTGACGGCCTGTGAGTATAATCCGGCATATTGCCAGATCATTCGGTTGCGCGCTGCTCGTTACCGTCTCCATCTGCCGATCATCAATGCCGCTGGCGAGAAGCTACCACTGCCTGACGCCGCTTTCGATCTGGTGGTAGCGTGGGATGTGCTCGAACACGTGCAGGATCCAGTTGCAGTGTTGGGCGAAATCGCTCGTGTGCTGCGACCGGGTGGTCACGCGCTGATCACGGCGATCAATCGACGCGCATGGATCGATCCCCATTACCATATGCGCGGAATCAACTGGTTGCCTCGTCCGCTGGCGGAAACGCTCATTGCCATGCGCGGTCGCACCAAACAAGGGGCGGCCTTCCGTGATATGCAGCGGCTCAGCTCGATGCACTATTTCCACTTCCGGGAACTGGTGCAGCTTTGCCGCCAACTCGGCTTTACAGTCACCGATCTGCGCGAACAGGCGCTGCTGGCCGGCAAACTGGTCAGCCGTCGTCCGTTGCGCCAGGCGATCCGGGTGCTGCTGCGCCGGGTTGGGCTTGAACTGGCGGCCTATCGTATCCAGCGCAGCTACTACACCGGTATGTTTGAACTTGATCTGCGCAAGGAGGGCGCATGACGGCGCCACGTCCGTCGTTGGCGACGCAGGTGTCGCGAGCGGTGTTATGGAACACATTGTTTGCGCCATTGCGGTTACTTGCCGAAGTGGTGGCGACACTGGTCAAGTTAAACCAGCTCTCGCAAGCCGGTTTTGGGTTAATTGCGCTGGTGCGCGGCGCCAGTAATCTGTTCGGCACGGCGCTCGATCTGGGCATTGCGCGGGCGTTGCCCAAATACATTCCAGAGACTGAGCGGGCCGGCGGCGCGCGCGCAGCGCGTCGTCTCTTCTTGCTGGTTGCCGGATTGCAACTGACCATTTTGCTGGTGATTGCAATCGGTCTGGCCTTAAGTCACCGCCAGATCGAAGGTTACCTGCAAGGTTTGCTCGGTGGCGATGTCACCGTGGAGGCGGCGGCCCGCGCCGAGCTGAGTCGGTTTGTAGCCGAGTTTCACTGGCTGATTATTGCTGCCATCGTCATTCTGCTTGGATTAGGCGCGCTCTATGACCTGCTCATGGCGGTGCTGAGCAGTTTCTTTCGCCAAAAGGCCTGGAATGGCATCGCCTTGACCGCTGGCTTGCTGCCGCAAGTGCTGGTTGTGATCGCGATTCTGGCCTTGCCCGATCGCTGGGACATCTTGGGAGTGCTGGTAGCGATGGTGGCCGCGCCGACGATAGCAGTGGCATTGGCCGGCTGGCAGGTCTGGCGATTGCAGGCCGGTCTCAATATCGAAGCCGGATCGGGGATTCTGGCCGATCTCCGCGAAGGACTGCGTGATTTGCGCCGCGCATTTCCTCCCGGCTTCGCTCGCTACGCCGCCGTCTCGTACCTGATGACGGCGACCGATTTTATTGCCAGCTTCGAGTTTATCAATTTCTTCAACCGCGATATTCGTGATGTGTCGTTGTTGGCTGCCGGCGCTTTGCTCGCGCGCATGGCGTTAAGCTATCTGTATACACCGATGGTTGGCGTGCAGGTGCCGTTGTTTACCCGTGTCCGCCAGGGTGAGGGTGGAACGACTAATGGCGCTTATCAGTCGCTGATCCGGTTACAGTTGCTGCTGATGGTTCCAGGTGGAGCTGGCCTGATCTTGCTGGCGGAAGCCGGTTTGCTGGTGATCAGTCCGCAGTATCTGGCTGCCGCGCCGGTGGTGTGGGTGTTGACACCCTGTCTGTTCGGTGAGAGCATGCTAACCACGGCGCATAATGCGCTGATGGTCAACGAGCGGCTGGGAGTTGTGATTGCCTCGCGGCTGGTTGCGCTGATTACGGTCATTGTGCTTGCCCTCTGGCTCCCGGCCTGGTTAGGGCTGGTAGGTATGGCGCTCACCTTCGGTCTGGCGCGGGTTGCGGCTGGTTTGTGGTCAACGCTGGCCGGTATGCGCCTGCTCGGGTTGCGCTGGCCATGGCGGTTTACCCTGCGGGTAGCGGCAGCGACGCTGATGATGACCGTCGTTGTCGCTGGTCTTCGCGGTTTAATCGACCTACCGATGGGCGATGTGACCCTTCTAACCCGGCTTGGCCTGGCGACGCAACTGCTCGGCCTGGCCGGCGCAGGAGCGTTCACCTTCTTGCTCGCCTTGCGTCTGTTCGGCGGTCTTGATCCGGCTGATCGAGAGCAGGTGTTGAAGTGGCGCCTCCCCTTTCCAGGTCTCATTCGCCGTCTGGTGTAGGAAGACAAGATCTATGGATCGTCACGCACAGTTGTCTCCATCAATCCGGTTTGCGAGTCTTGAACTGCGCAGTCTGAGCCTTGCTCGCGCGCTGGCGGCATATCTCGCGATTGCCTTGATTGTGATCGGAGTCAACTGGCTGATCGCAAATACCGGCCAATCACTCACGATTGCGCCCGCCAGCGCGAGTCGCTGGTTGCTTGCCGGACTCAATCAGGTTGAGTCCAGCGATTCAGGCGATTTCCGCTGGACGGACGGCGAAAGTCAGGTCTGTTTCGAGGAATTGGGTTTGGCCCCACGCAGTCTGGTGACTGCGCGGATAGCCGGCGCATATGCCCGTTCACCAGGCATTGAAACGGTGACCCTTGGCGCCGGTCGCGCCGCGCCAGTGACAGTTGCGCTGGCGCCTGAGCTACGCCGTTACACGCTCTTGACTGGTGTCGATCAGCAGATCGGCGCGCAGGTTTGTCTGAATATTCAGAGCAATGCAGTGCGCGATCCCAATAATCCACGCTGGTTGGGGGTGCCGGTATACGGCGTAAGTTTAACGCCACTTCCGGCTGCTGGAACGATTGTTCCTTCATTTGGCAGCATTGGTGTCGGCCTGGCTTTAGCTCTGGGCTGGCTGGCGCTTTTGCATCTGAGCGGAGTGCCTTCATTCGTTGCGACCGGTATCGTCACGGTCGGTTGTGGCCTGATCAGCTATAGCCTGATTGGTGGTCTGATCCCGTTTGGCGCCGGCACACTGCGCTGGTCGCTACCTACGGTGGTTGGTCTCTGGTTGAGCGTAGCCGGTCTGCTGGGGACGCGCTGGTTCCCCTGGCGCGATGAACGCTGGCGGTTTGCCGGCGGGATCATCTTCTGGAGTGCAGCCATTCTGATCGCCTTCTGGCTTTTGCAGCAAATCAGTGGACACAGTGGCGTCTGGCCGCTCAAATCACGAGTCGATCCATCGCCAACCTGGTGGGTGGTGGTACCGATCGGGTTGGCGCTTGTGTGGTTTGGAGCAGGCTGGCAGTTGTTACAGCGTCGGCTGGCGCTGGTGCCGGTATCCATGTACGTATTGGTTGGAGCGCTGACACTACCGGTAGCATTCGACATTGCAGTGCATGGCCCTGACGCGCCCATTGCGCTGTTTCGCGACAGTCCGTATGAATACCTGCGCGATACACCGCAGGTGGCCGGCGATCCGATAGGATTCATTGCCAGTTTCGAGACAATTGCGCCCACCCTCTCGGTGCATGGCAGCACTCATCCGCCGGGAGCGATCCTGTTTCTCTGGCTGATCGAGCAATTTTTGGGGCCTGGGCCGGTCGCGACCAGTTGGATCACCATCGGTTTCAGCGCGCTGATCCCGCTGGTGGCAGTCTGGTTAGGATGGCGTTTGGGTGATGCCAGACTGGGGTTAGCCGGTGGCATACTGGCGGTTCTCTTCCCTGGGCAAATGATGTACAGCGTCACTTCGCTCGATGGCGTGTTTAGCCTTTTGCTGGCTGCCGGCGCGGCTGCCTTTTTTCTGGCGCTTGAGTCGCCGCAGCGCCGGTCGATGGCAATCCTGGCCGGCTGCTTGATCGCCGCAGCGCTCTTCATGACCTATGCCGCGACACAACTCTTCTTCTTCGGTGTCACCGCAGCCATCTTTGCGCTAGCGCGTCACAGGCCGCAGATTGGTTGGCGAGCCGCGCTGATCGCTATTATTCGGCAGGGAGCGTTAGCCGCAGGGGTGATTGTCGTCATCTACCTCTTCATCTACCTTGCGACCGTCTTTAATGTTATCAGCGCCTCGCGGACGGCAACCTTCATCAACGGCGAGATGGGCGAGATGATGGATCGTTTCCGCGAATACGGGCCGCCGGCAACGCCATTCCTGCCGCCAAGTTACGACTATTATCTGCGCTTTGCCGCGGCCAACCTGGTTTCGTATCTGGTCTTTCTTACCCCGTGGGCGCTCATGGCGCTGAGTGCGCTCTACCTGCGCGCGCAACGCGAACGCTGGCAGCCGTGGTGGGCGGCGCTGCTGGGTTCGCTCGGCGGGTTGGTGCTCGGTATGTGGCTCAGCGGCCTCTTCAACCGTGAAGTCGAACGGATCTGGATGTTTACGTACCCGCTGGCAGCGGTGCTGGTAGCCTATCACGCGCTCAGCGCAACAGCGGACACACAGCGTTGGCGACTGGCAATCTATGCTGGCCTGATGCTGGCGCTCTTTACCCTGATGAAGATGACGCTCTATACCATCTGGTAAATGATGCGAATTGCGCTCTACAACCTGACAACCACGACCAAAATCGGCGGTGTTGAGAGTTTTGTCTGGGATCTTGCGCGTGAACTGGCGCAGCGCGGGCATGCGGTCGATATTTTCGGCGGTGTGGGTCAACGGCGTGAACCGGCGCCGGGTGTGCGGGTCTTCACCTTCCCGTTCGTATCGCGTCGGTTTTGGCAATCGTTTCCATTCTTGCGACGCGCCTATGCGGAAGCCAAATTGCTCGAACGGCTCACCATGGCAATTCCAGCGCTGCCCACCCTGATTCGCGGCCACTACCAGATCATTCATCTGCAAAAACCCTACGATCTGGCGCCGGCGTTGCTGGCTCGCCGACTTAGCGGCGCAAAGGTCATTCTCGGTTGTCATGGTGAAGACTTCTATCGTGGCGATCGCTGGCTGGCCGGGAGGGTTGATGCGGCAGTCTCGTGCTCGCGTTTTAATGCGCAGACCGTCGCCAGGCGCTACGGGTTTACGCCAACGGTCGTCTTTAACGGAATCGATACTGGCATGTTCCAGCCGCAACCACCAGACTCTACGTTTCGCGAACGATTAGGTCTACCGGCAGATGCGCCACTCTTGCTCTTTGTGGGGCGGTTGCAACCCTGGAAAGGGGTTGAAACTGCCATTCGCGCTTTGCCCCACATTCCGCGAGCCATTCTGCTGATCGCCGGCGATGGTGAAGATCGTTCACGCCTGGCTGCCATCGCCGCAGAACTCGGCCTCAGCGCGCGAGTGCGTTTTCTGGGCAGCGTACCGCGCTGGCAATTACCGGGCCTCTATGCCAGTGTCGATCTGCTGGTGGCGACCAGCTATGCCAGTGAGACTTTCGGAATTGGCCCGGTAGAGGCGCAGGCGTGTGGGTTGCCGGTCGTGGCTACGCGATTTGGCGGTTTTCCTGAGGTTGTCGCCGATGGCCAGACCGGTCTGCTCGTGCCGCCGCGCGATCCGGTGGCTCTGGCTGCGGCAATCAACACCTTGCTGGCCGATCCGAATCGGCGCGCGGCAATGGCCGCGGCAGCGCCGGTATGGGCGGCCCAGTTTGCCTGGCCGGCGGTGGTTGATCGGATCGAAGCGGTGTACCGGTCGGTGCTTGAACCGGTTTCAGCGTTTGCAGCAAATGAACGTGGCTCGTGAACTGGCAATCGGTAGCGTCAATGTTGCTCTACCATTATGCGCATCCTTATCATCGGTCTCGGTGGTGTAAGCCGACACTTTCGCAACTGGCCTGAACGCGCGCTGGGGCAGGCGCTGGTAGCTGCCGGCCACGATGTCATGGCGCTGACCTACTGGCAACCCGATCAACCGCATCTCGGCCTGACCGAGCGGAGCGAAGTGATCGACGGCATTCACGTCCGGCGAGTACGACCTCAGCTCTGGCCGGGGCGCGAGACGATTGCAACGCTGTCATCATGGCCGCTACCCGACGTGGCTCATGTTATCCATCCGCGCAATGTGCTGGCCCTGCAAGCGGTACGCTGGTTGCGTCGGCGCGGGGTGCCGGTGGTGTGGACGTGGCTCGGCCCCTATCACGACCGCTGGCTGGTCGATGATCGTGAACGACCTTACGAGTCGCGCGCGCGTCCGGAAAAGTTGATCTACTCGTTGCCGCAACTGATCGGGCGCGGTCTACGCGATGGACGCTGGCGCGATCACTGGCGCAACTATGCCATTCATCATCCGTTGCGCGAAGTGACCGAGTTCATTCCCTGTTCGCAACACGAAGCGGAAGTCTTACGGTCGCTCGGATTTCGTCAACCGATGACAGTAGTGCCTCTCTGGCTCGACATGGCGTTCATGGAAGGGCCGGCGCCACCGCTTGAGTGGTCGTTCACGCCGCCGATCATTCCCTATATCGGCCAGTTGACGCCACGGAAAGGTTATGATCTGCTGGTATCGGCGATGCCGGCGATCATTGCTCGCTATCCACAAGCCAGTTTTGTCTTTGTTACCCATAACCCGGCGCAGCGGGCCGAACTGCAACGACTGGCCGGCGAGCTAGGCGTGACTGCCAATCTCCATTTCCTCGGCACATTGAGTGAAGAGCAAAAACTGGCGTTGCTGCGAGCGAGCGCAGTATTACCCTTTCCTTCGCGGTATGAGGGCTTCGGTCTGCCGGTATTGGAAGGGATGGCGGTAGGAGTGCCGGTCGTCAGCACCAATATTCCGGTGATCAATGAGCTGATCTGTGATGGCGAAGATGGCTTACTGGTGCCGTACAACGACGCAGCGGCGCTGGCCCAGGCCATATTGCGCCTGCTTGACGATCAGGCCCTGCGCAGCCGGATCATTGCCGGTGGTTGGCGAGCCATTGCTGAACGATTTGCGCCGCAGCGGCTGGTCGAACAGGTGATAAGCGTCTATCGGCGCGTGGCGCGTCGCATTTAGCGCCTGGCGTGTCACGCATAGCCGTCACTGCATCGACACGACCGCGAGCTGTTGCAACCGACGCAACTGCGCTCAACAACATGCCTGTAAAGTTGGGCTGGTAGCGGCAGTTACCACGCTATCCATTTAACATCTTTAATATCACGCCTTCGAATTCATCGCATTCGGTTACCAGTGCTTGCACCAGGGCAGCAAAGTAATTGCTATCGATGAGCTGCATCTCGGCATTATGCATACACGAGTAAACCTGTTTACCACCTATTTCCTCAATACACCAAAAACCTAACTTCTTCTGTGAACTTCGCTTCAATAACAGGGTCGAAATATAGTGAGGTATTGCATCGATAGTATCAAAACCGAACATGCTTGGCACAGAGAACTCAAGCGTCGTTTCGTACTTTATAATGTACAGCGTTTGGCTCCTGCCAGACTGCATGGTAAACCTGAGCACAGCCCTGCGATCATTCAGGTCGTGGATCCGCCATCCATGTTCGTCACAATAGCGCTGGATCGTTAAACGGAAGTTAGCGCCGGCAAAAAGTTGCATGAGACTTGCCACGTGATCACTCCCTTGCTGAAAATTGCGAATATCGTCCCTGCTTGCCGATCACCGGGTCGAATGTACTGCCATTCTCAGGCCGGTTTCGTTGTTTGTTCCACAACACTTTCTCGAAGAGACGATCTGCGGTGTGTGGTGAACCACTCTTTAGCAGAGTGACGGGAGTAACGTGGGAAAGTATTATGGCAACCATATTGCTCGACGCGGAGAATGCAGACAAAGTATAGCAATGACGAGAAGGCTTTGTCAAGGAAAATGATCAAACTATAATCATCGCGATTCTGGCAACCATGCATGGCAATCAGTTCGATAGGCATCAAGCTCGCGATGTTTGCGCAGCGCATTCAGGTTCATCTGCAACGCTTGCGCACAGAATGCCGATGGATCAAGTTCATATTCAATAACGAACACAGGTTTGCCCGCCTTTACAAAGGGTAATAGTAACTCGCACTCCGCATAAGAAAAGCACTCTTCATTGATAATCCAGTCAAAATAAGGTAGCAGATCGGTGATCTGTTCGAGATCATTCTTCAAGCCGATCAGCAATCCGCGCTCATGGGCGGCTTCTGCCAGAAAGATGTTGTAAGACAGTTGATCTTCGGCAGTTAACAAAAATCCTGTGTCATTTTTGTATCCATCTACATTATCGGGATCAACGCCATCACAACCCTTACTCACGGCCAGATCGAGTCGCGCTTGCATAATCGGCTTTAATGCCTCGATGTGTCGGATGTCCAGCCATCGTTCACCTGGCCATTCCGCCAGCTCTTTTCCCAAAACCTCCGGTGGAAACAGCATCGCATCAGGGCGCCAGTCCTCGCGCGAACCGGCGCTGAAATAGCACATGACGAAGATCTCGCGGCGGTGAAGCGCGGCAATTGTTTCGGCTGATGTCTCAAACAGGTCCAGATTGAAGACATCAACATCCAGGTCGAGCAAAAGATCGCCGCTGTACTGGATCTGCCAGCGCGCCTGGATTGGAAGCTGGCGTTGAGCGCGCGCTGGTGTTGTCGGGGACGGCATTGTCGAGACACAGCCGACGGGGCCGAGAACGGCGATCGTGACGATAACGAGCGCGAATCGCATTGAACTCCTCACAGTCAGTTTCGGGATGACAGGTAACGCGAGCCGTAGTAGCAAAAGCAGGCCGGCTTTCAACAGACAACGATTTCTCTTGCGCGGTCAGCATCATGCAACACGGACTGTAACGTTTTTGTAACGCTACATATAGTACGCTTGCTCACAAGGAATTCGTTGCCTCGATCATCGCGCGCCAGAAAGGAGTTCACTCTCGATCGATCATCGTTATGCTGGCGGGTGGAATGAACCATACTTCCTGCCAGGTTTGTAAAAGAGTGTATTTCAGCTTTCTCCGCCATGCTGGCAGATGCTCTGCGATCAGGCGCCGTGAAAAGCCGAAGAAACTCTCAGGAAGTCGCGCCCCATCATACCCGGTCATTTCGCTACAGTTTCGTCGCCTAACCAGTCATCGCCAGACATGTTGGAGGTTGCCACTATGCGTTTGCAACGCCGTTTCTTCCTCGTTCTTTCCATTGCGTTGATTGCGCTCTTCTTGCTGCTGATTGCAGCGCGTCTTTATCCGGTTGTCAATCCCGATCCCATTCGCGCCGCCTGGCAACGCGCCCTTAGCACCGGCACGTACCGGTTCGAGGCCACGGCAACGATTGTGACTGATCCGGTCACTTCGCCGGTCAATGCTGGCCGCCCGCCGGAAAGCCAGGAAATTTACCTGCAAGGCAAGGCAAATCTGCCGGAAGAGACTACCGAGCTGCGTTTGTGGACGCAGGGTGGGAATGTTATGACCGGCGAGGGCAGCGTGACTATGCGGATCACTGCCGGGCAAACGCTGCTTCGCCAGGGAGAGGGCGCCTGGGAAGAGTATAGTGGTCTCGGCGATCTCTACGCTCCTGGTGGTGATGCGCTGGGGTATTTGAATGCGGCGCGCGATGTGCAGTTGCTGGGCACGCAGGAGGTAGATGGTCGCCTGGTCACGCGCTACGCTTTCCAGCTTGATGGAGTTGCGCTCGAACGCTATCTGCGCGAGCGTCAGCAGGCAGCCTTGCAACAGGCCAATCGGTTGCCCCCCGGCGTCGAGTTGCGTCCCACCGAGGAATATACGCGCTTGCGGGGCGCGGGCGAAGTGTGGGTGAATGATAGCGGGTTGCCGGTGCGCCAAATCTTGCATCTGAATATGCCGGCCAGTGGCGACCAACCGGCCAGCCGCGCTCAGTTGATGATGGATTTTGCCGGATTTGGCCCTTTGCCGCCGGGTGAGTTGCCGTTGTTCTGGCAACAGTGGCTCGTATCATTGCAGGCGATGAGCGACGTGGTGTTGCCGTTTGCGATTGCATTGGTAGCCGGATTGAGCGCAACTCTTCTTCTGATCCGCTGGCGAGGTTCGCGGCGATTAGCCAATATGCTGGCTGCGGCGCTGATTGTGGCGCTGGTTGGCGGCCCCTTGCTCTCGGCGCAGCGTGTTCATGCGATGCAGGTTGAAGTGGCCGGGCAGATTGCGCAGCAGCGACAGGCACAGGAAGCGCTGGAGCGCGCGCAATCGAGCGAAGTGGAGTTGCCGCCTGGAGTGGCGTCGGCGCGATTGATCGCCGATGTGCTGCTGAGCGAGGCGCGCGGCGCTGCGACGACCGACACCGATAGCGATGGCTTGAGTGACGCTCAGGAAGCTTTACTCGGCACGAATGCGCAAGTTGCCGGCGATGGCCCGGCGCGCCTGGCCGCGCTCAACGTTCAGGCCGCCTCCGCGTTGGGCAGCGCGCCGGCAACGCTGGTCGAAGATAGTCGCGATAGCGACGGCGATGGTCTGACCGACTTTCAGGAGCAGTTTCTCGGCACAAACCGTCTCGAGAGCGACACCGATAGTGACGGTTTGAGCGATTTCGCCGAGGCGGTTGGTTTTGCTTACAACGGACGCGACTGGCAGCTCGATCCACTTGCCCAGGATACAAACCGCGATGGCGTGCTGGATAGTCTTGAAGTTATCCGCGTTGGCAATGCGCTGCAAGCGCGCGATACCGACAGCGATGGCACGCCTAACGCTTTTGACTACGACGACGATAACGATGGTGTACCAGATCGGCTCGATCTCTCGCCGTTAACTCATTCTATCAACCAGTCGGCTTTCAACGGCGACCGCGCTTTGTGGCTCAAGTTCGATAATCTGGCCACGAACCGGCTGGTAGCAGTTGATATTCAGGTGCGTCCGCAGAACCCCGTTCAGCTCTGGTATGCACAGAGCCGCTTCGATTGGCCGCATGATGGCGCCGGGCAGGTACAGGATCGCAATTACAGCACCGACGACATCCAAATCTTGCCTTTATTGGAAATCACGATCCCGGCCAATTCGTTCGCTACCCTGCCACCTTACACCAACAACGGCAATGGCAATCTCTCGTCGCCGCTACTGAGCGCGCAGGGGATCACGATTCGCCAGTCTGATGCCAGCACGATTGTGGCATATGTGCCGCTCAGTCTGGTTACCGATAACCAGACCGGTCAGCGCGTGGCGTTTTCGGGTCGCATGCTCTACCAGGGCGCGCCGGCGTGGGGCAACGCGCATCGGGCGCGATTGGTGTGGGCAGTGCAGATGAAGAATGATGTGGATGGCTTCGATCAGCCGGGTGTGATTCATGTTTACGACCGCGAACCGTGGTTTCTCACCGGCATTCAGGTGCGCGAAGAGCACGGCGTAAGCGGCATGTTGCTGGCAGCCGATCCGCAGGCGCAGGGCAACGCAGTGTTGCGCGACGATGCGCTCTTGGGGTTGATTAACGGTCTCAACCAGAGCTTTATGCGCGCGCGGGCCGATCTGTCGCCGGCAACGCTTGCCAGCCGTTTCCATCGCCTGAGCAACGGCAGTGTCTCGGCAGAGCAACGTTGGGGCTTGCCCAATATCTTTCTGACCAGCGCCTACACCCGCAGCGATACGCTGAGTCTGGCGCGCGATGCCGCGACACTCAATCGCAATCTGCTGTTGCAGATACCGGCCTGGGATCAGCCGTTAATCCTGCATGCGCGCAGTGAGACCTTCCGCGCGCTGAATATGGATAGTCTGGGTAGCGGTAATGCGTGGTGGTCAGATACCGTCTTGACGATGAATCTGGCCTGGAGCGGGCAGGATGCGGTGTTGTTGCAGACTGCCAACTATCTCAGTCTGACCGGCTACGAATATAGCGGCGGCGATTGGCGCGCGCTGTCGCCGACACAGACGATTCAGCGGTTTATTGACCGCCATAACGCACAGGCCAGTTCTGACGTTGAGACTCGCGAAGGACAACTGGTTGTCTTGCGCAATTATCTGGCAGTATTGATTCAGGGCGTGATGGCGCTGGTGGCAAATGGCGAGCAGCGGCCAATGGCCGGTTTTGCCAGCCCCGATGCGTCGTTGGCCCAAATCAACACCGCGCTGGCAACGCAAGGAGACGGCGCGCTCAAGCACGCGATTGCCGCGCTGGGATCGGCGCAAGGCTCTGATACCAACGCGGTGCTGAAAATGATCGGTGGCGTAGTCAAGTCGCTGGGAATCAGCACAGTTCGCGGCGCTGCGGCGGCATGGGCTGTTTCAAGCCGGTTCATGACCAGCTTTAAAGCCAAAGCCGGCGACGCAATCCAGGGCGCGATAGTTGCCGCGCTGGTCACGGGTTTGATTCTGGCAGCGACGGCGCAACTCGGCCAGATTTCGCCTGAACTCAACCGTTGGTTGCTGAATGGTGGCATGGAACTGGTCGCTCACGTGACTTCATCGGTGGCGACAATAGTCAAGAATGGCATCGATCTGGCCTTGATTGCCAAATTTGGCTTGCAGAAGATTACGGCTGCTTCGGCTGCGCTCACGATCTTTGTTGGTGGTGTGCTGGTGGTGGCGACAATCGGCCTCGCAATCTATGAAGCCGTCTCGAATCAGTTGTCGGGAGTGGCGCTGGCTCAACTGATTATTGCCACCGTTTTGCAAGTGGCGTGGATTGTCTTCCTCACTGCGTTGACGTTCATTCCCAAGGTCGGCTTTATCATCGTGGCCGTGATCACGATCATTGACGCTATTCTCTCAGTGTTCCTCTCGTTGATCTTGGGCCGGGCAACCTCCTTCTCTTCCTGGCTGTTTCAGCAGATTGCCCGGTTTGTAGTTGACGAGTCGCGGTATTTAACTGTTCGCCCGACTATTGGTAACACCAATCTCGGCCTGATTAATCCTGCCGCAGGCATGACCGCCTGGAATCCGCTGCGTTTCAGCGCAATCATCTACCCAAATCTGGCCTGGAATCCCAACCGGATCGGCAATCGCTGGTTTGGCAATCCCTGGAATGACTGGCAAGCGCGACAGCGCGTTTCAGGGGAGGCTTCACTGGCAACCTACGAGCAATATCTGGGTGTCTCACCCGGCTGGCCACCGATTCAGGGTGAGTATCCGCGCCACGTTGATTTCTCCTTCCCGGCAGGAATCAATCATTCAACGGCGCTGTGGATGAATACAGCGTTTAACCTGCCCTACAAGCGTTGTATCTTTCTCTGGTGTGGCGCCTATGATGATGTGCAACGCTACAATACCCGGTTAGCCGAGAGCGTAGTGTTTGATGTCTTCCCGGCGACACTTGATGAATTCACGCGCATGAATTGGGGTGGCAATGTGCCATTCCCGGCATTGCCTGACGCTGACTTTGATGGCTTGCGGCGCGAAGCCGATCCAAATGATGGCGCCTGGGATAGTGACGGTGATGGGTTGAGTGACGCCTTTGAGACGCAGCGCGCTAACGAGGGGATGCGTTTCAACCCGCGCGTGGCTGATACCGATGGCGATGGTTTGAATGATCTGGCCGAAGCGCGTTGGGGAACTGATCCCACCCGCGTCGATACCGATGGCGATGGTTTGAGCGACGCGCAAGAGATCAACGGTCAGTTGGTTACAGTCAGCGGCAGATCGCTGCTGATCCGCACCAGTCCGTTAGCAGCCGACTCGCGTGGCGATGGCGCTTCGGATGCGGTTTGGCTCAATCAGGGTGGTTCGGTCGCGATCCGGTCGCGCGTTGGCGACTGGCCGTTGAGTGCCACGTTTGCTGACGTGGCCGGCGGAGTCGCCTTCGGTTGTCCGGCTGGCGTTTGTCCTACTGCCGGCGTAACGCTGGCGGGGCGAACCGGCACCCGCTTCGATGGCAACCAGTTTTTGGTGATCAGTGATGAGCGCTTCCGCATGGCGGAAGAGATGACATTTGCGGTCTGGATCTATCCTACCGCCAATGTAAACGGCATCTTGATCAATCGCGAAGGTGAGTATGAAATTGCTCGCTTCCCCGATGGCACAATCCAGTGGGCTTTTGCCAATGCCAATCCGGGTTGGGTCTGGATCAATACCGGCGCGATTGCGCCACTCAATCAGTGGACACACGTGGCGTTTACCTACAATCGCGGCACGATTACGACTTACCTGAATGGCAATCCGGCGCATACGTACTACGGGGCCGGCGCGATTGGCGATGTCGATTGGGGTCAGAACGAGTTGCGTCTGGGCGATCGCCAGTACGCCCCGCAGCGCTTCATCGGCGTGCTCGCTCAGGCCCGGTTGTTCAACCGCGCCCTGCCGCAAGCCGAAGTCGGGGCGCAGATGGCGCTGGCGGCAGTGGCCGAAGCCGCACCGTCTAGCGCGCCGACAACCATGGTTTCGCCGCAGGCGCCAATTGGTGTCTTCCCAACGGTCAGCGATGACAATCTTGTTGTCCATCCCGGTCAGTCATTGACGTATACGGTAACGCTGCGCTACCTTCCTCCGGATGGCCGTCCGTTGCGGGGCGCGGTCTGGGTAAACACTCCCCGCGCCAGCCTGCCGGCGCAGTCGTTTGAGTTGCTGCCAGGACAAGAGCAGAGCATTGTCACCAATCTGACGGTGCCCGCAGACGCGCCCGAAGGCCCATTCGTGCTTGACGCAGTTGCGCAGTATAGTGTAGGTGGTAACCAGACGGCGCGCTGGTTGGAACCAGCTTTTGTGGAGCAAACCGGGGCTGCCGTTAGCGCAGCGGCGGTAGCAGCCTCGCCAGGCGCAGCCGCGCCATACGCGCTGGTAACGGCGAGTGGCGGCCAGGTCAGGTTTGTTGCCGCCCAGCCCAACAATCTTCCGGCGCCAGTGAATGTTGGCGCCGGTACGCGACCGTCGGTTGCCTGTCTCAACGGCGCCTGCCTGGTGTCGTGGCAGAATGGCAGCGCGATCAATGCGGCGCGGATTGCCGGTAGTTCGGCTGCGGCGCCGATCAATCTCGGCAACGGTGTCGCGCCGGCAGTTGCCAGCAATGGCGCCGATTTTGTGGTGGCCTGGATCGATAATGGTGTCTTGCGCGCTCAGCGCATCACTGCTGGCGGCGCGCTGAGCGGTTCGCAGCTCACGCTGGATAGCAATATGCAGGCCGGTAGCGCGGTAGCGGCAGTGGCAGCGGGCGAGACATACGTTGTCGCTTACGAGCGTGGCGCGGCGTCGCAACGCGACATCTGGCTAACACGGATCGACAGTGTTGGGGCAAGCGCGCCAACTCAACTCACAGCCACGTCTGACGATGAAACGCTGCCCGCGCTAGCCCATAGCGCAGCCTTCGGACGAACCCTGGCCGTCTATGCGCGCAACGGTTCGGTGGTCGGTCGGCTCCTGGCTGGGACGACTGTGTTTGACGAGGCGATGCTACTCTCAGATGGGAATGCAGCGTTGACCCGTCCGGTGGTGGCGGCGGCTGCCGATCACTTTGTCGTCGCCGCCGGCGCGCGGATCGACAATCGCGCGCATCTGATCTATCAGGCTATTGATGGTCAAAATCGCTTGCTCGGCGCGCCGCAACGCTTTGCCTGGTTGAGCGACGCGCCTGCCGGCCTGCTCCCGGCGCTGGCATGCGCCACCGGCCAGCCGTGCGTGATTGCGCCGGCAGGGCTGAGCGATGGGGGCGCGCAGATCGGCGCGCTGCAAGCGCAGCTTGTTGGCGAAGAGGCTAATCTGCTCGATAGCGGCACCCTGCCAACGCCGTTGCGACTGATAGTTGACAACACGCCACCGGTAGCCAGCATCGTTTCGCTCACCAGTGGCAGTTATGTGCCGGCAGTCAACGCCAGTAGCGGCCTGGTTGTCAGTGGAGTGATTACCGACACCAATCCGGTGGAACAGGTTGAAATCAGTCTCAATGGCGGCGCCTGGCAGGAAGTATCACCCGGCGCAACGTGGGCAACCACGATCGATATGGGCAGTCTGCCTGAAGGTTCGCACACATTGCGTGTCCGCGCTCGTGATGCCGCCGGCAATCAGGGAGTGCCGAGCGCGCCGGTCACCTTCTTGCTCGATCGCACTCCGCCGACGTTGACGTTAACGCCGGATGTTCCGATGGCGATCGCCCGACCTGCGCTCGACGCGCGCGGCGGCTGGATCTTCCCGCTGGCGGGTAGTTTGAGTGACGCGGCGAGCGGTAGCTCGCAGCTCACGCTGGAATTGTTGCCGGCCAGCGCCGATGCAGTAACCAGTCTGGCGCAAGAGGTGACGGCCAGTGGTGGCGCATGGCAGCACAATTACCGTCTGACTACCGGCGGTGGGGTTGATGGCAGGGTGACGCCACCGACCGGCGTCTACACCGTCACGCTCCGCGCTGCCGATCTAGCCGGTAACGCGCAGACCATTGAACGACCAACCCTGCTGCGTCTCGATGCAACCCCGCCAACGCTGGCGATGACTTCTGATCCGGGTGAACGCATCACCACGACGCTGGCGCTGACCGGTCTTGTTACCGATACCGGCTCAGTGGCGAGTGGCGTACAAACCGTTGAAGCTGTCTGGTTGCCGCTCGAACAGGCCGATGCGCTGGATGGGGCAGCAGTGCGCTTGCAGTTTGAAGAACCGATTGGAAGCGAGGCGTTTGCCAATGCAGTTGATGCGGCTTTGATCGCATCGTGTAGCGGCGCAACCTGTCCGCAGGTAGTGACTGATGGGCGTATCGGGCAGGGCCTGCAAATGAACAATACCCAGACCCTGGTCATTGCCGATTGGTCTGGCGACCTCAGCGGCTTTGGTGTGGCAGCCTGGATCAACGGCACGCAGCGTATCTTTGAACGAGGCCAGGCTGGTCAGCCCGGTTACTTCGAGCTGACTACCACCAGCGCGCAGTTGCGTGGCAATAGCGGCGCGTGCGCAGTCTCGTTTACGCTCACCGGCGCCGGCTGGCAACACGTAGCGGCTACATATGATGGCGCGGCGCTGACCGTTTATGACGATGGCGTTGTGGCGGCGACAACGCCGTGCGCGGCTGGCGGATTGCCCGCTGCCGATAGTCGGCTAGGTGGCTTTACCGGCCAGCTCGACGAAATGTATCTGTACGACTACGCTCTTGCGGCAGATGAAGTGAGCTATCTGCGCGCGGCGGCTGATCGCGTCTGGCAAAGTGTCGCTCTGGCTACGCCTGGCGTGGCTTCCAGCGCATGGAATCTGCCGGTATCAGGATCTCTCGATGGGATGTATGCCCTGGCAATGCGCGCAACTGACGCGCTCGGCAATCGCGCGCTGGATCGCGATGGCCTGATCGTCTGGCGCGGTATGGTCGATCTGCGGGGGCCGCAGGTCACGGTGACGGTAGCGCAGCAGGGGAGCGGCGCGCTTGCTCGCACGACGATCACCTGCCAGATTCGCGACATCAACCTTGCCAGCGAAACGGTGAACTGTCCAACGCCTGGCGGCACCATTCTTGAGCAGAACGACGAGCTGGTTTACTATCAGCCTCCGGCCTGGCGACGGCTTGGCGACGAACTAAACTTGCTCTACGGGCGCGATGTGACCTACATCGTGAATGGGCACATAACCTATAGCGGCACGGCAACCGCTGAGGATACACTTGGGCGCAACGGCAGCGGCACGCCGCAATCAATCACGCCACCCGCATCGGCGCTCGATCTGCTCTTGACTTCACCGGTCGGTAATGTTCACACGACCCTTGCCGCGATCTCGATAGCAGGCAATGCGCGAGCGGATAACGGATTGAGTCGAGTGCGCGTTCTGATAGATGGCGGCCAGATCTTCGAACAGAACTGGGCAGGTGATGCCACCGGCTCCTTCAGCGCAACCTGGACACCGCCGGCTGAGGGACGCTACGCGCTCGAAGTGCAGCTCACCGATCAGAACAATCGTCTCGTCACGCGCGCGATCACCCTGTTCGTTGATACGGCTGCGCCAACTGCCATCGGCTTTGCCACTCCGGTGGTAACCACTGCCAATACATTGAGCGATACGCTGGCCTTGCCCGTTCAGGTGTCAGATACCGGCGTTATCACCAGTGTGCAGGCATCATTCGACGGCAGTACCTGGATTGCCGCAACGCCCGATCCCGCCATCGGCGGACGCTGGTGGGTACCGATTATTGACCCGCCCAGCGATCCTGACAACTGGTCATTCACGATGGATCTGCGCGCTACTGACGCAGCCGGGCGAACGATTAGCGCTGATGATCAGCCGATGACAGTAGACGTAACGCCACCGGCAGCGCAAACCGTAACATTGCGAGTTATCGGCGGCGGAACATTGAGCGAAGGCGACATTGTGCGCGACAGCGGCGCCGGTTTGCGGATGGAGTGGGCAGCCGGAAGCGATAATGCCAACCCGGTGACCTTCCGCGCCGGTTGGAGCGTTGAGCGTGAACCGAATCTGGCTACGTTAACGCCGTACAGCGCCGGCGCGGGGAGCCACGATCTGCCAGCTCCGCCCGAAGGAAGCATTCTCTACGCCCATCTCGCGCAAGAGGATGCAAATGGTAATCTGCGCATCCAAACCTTTGGCCCGATCATCTACGATACCGCGTTGACGCCTGACGCTATTTCGCAAACGGGTCAAACCGCGCCGGAACGGGCGATTGCTACAGGTTGGATCAATGGCGCATGCGCCTTGATTGGACAGAACAGCGCGCTGGCCCGTCGGGCGAGCGAGCTGGCCGCGACGCATGCGGTGCAACGGCTCTACGCCGGTTGGGATGATCGCGCAATGCGACTGGCCTGGCAGGGCGCAATCTGGGGCGTGAGCGAGGATCTCTATATCTATCTCGACACTGCTACCGGCGGCGCTGGTGCTGTCTACACTCAGGGTATGCCTGCCGGTCAGCCTGACCTGCGGTTGCCGACCGGATTTGCGCCCGATTATCTGCTGCGGGTTGACGATCTCCAGAACATCAGCTTGCTGCACTGGAACGGCTCAAACTGGGTTGCGGTGAGCGGCTCGTGGCAGGCGTGGAGCGATGCGGCTCAACCTGATTTGTTTGAAGCTTATCTACCGTTTGCAACGCTGAACATTGTCAATCCGGCCAGTACACCGATGCGTCTCGTTGCCTATGCCACTGAAGAGGACAGTCTGCGCACCTGGGCCGTAATGCCGGCCAACAATCCGCTCACCAGTCCAAAGGTGCTCAACAGCCGCAGCAGTGAAGAGATTGAGAACCAGGTCACGTTAACCAACGTGATCGCATGGGATGATCTGGGCAATGGAGTTTGCCCTGGCGCGGGACAGGTTGTTGCCGATGTGCGCTTCAGGATCACGTCCACGCCACCCGGATCGATCTACTCGATCTTTACCGATGAGCTGATCGACGAGCAAGGGCAGTTGCTTGACGAGTCAAATCATGTGGGCAGCATCGGGTTGACGGAAATCGACAACCTGCACCCGCCGTTGTTCGAAGGCCAGGTGATCACCTACACGATCCACTATGAAAATGTGGGTGAAGCGCCGGCGGAAAATGTGCGGGCATGGATTGTCAACTGGGGCGCGCTGCGCCTGCCGGATGGCAATCGCGTTGAGGTCAACGGTATACCCTATTACGAACAGTTTTTGAACCTGGGCACGATTGCGCCGAATACCAGTGGAACGGCGACGTTTGTCGGCATTGTCGATCGCCAGATTGCGCGCGAGGCGGGTGAGGATGAAGAATGGGCCACGGCGGACATCTCATTCCACGATGACTCAACCGGCCTTGATTACGCACTTGACTGGTTCTTCACCGATCATCCGGTTGACATCGAACCGCCGGTGTACGTGGCGATGAACGATCCAACCTCCTACGTAAAAACCGGCATCGTCACGGTTATCGGGGAAGCGTGGGACGAGTCGGATGTGCCGCAGATTGAACTCGAAGTGAAAGTGGGCACGGGTGCGCCCGCGATCACGCTATGCACCGATCCGACGCCAGACGATGGCGAATGGCAATGTGAAGTCAACATTGGCGCGCCGGCTGATGGAACGTCGGTCAGACTGCGCGCCCGCGCTACTGACGCTGGTGGTCAGACGAGCGATTGGAGTGATCCGGTCGATCTAGTCGTGGATGCGAATGCGCCGCAACTGATCTTGAGCGATGCCAGTGTTGCGCGCATGGGGATGGGTTCGGTCAGTGTTGGAACGGTGCAGCTTGACGGTCGCGTGCAGGATGAACGTTACGCTTTGGCCGTTGAGATCTGCGTCAATCAGAACGACGGTCGCGGTTTCCAGTGTGAAGAAGTGGCGGTTGATGAGAATGGCAACTGGAGCTATGCCCTGCCGGTTCGCGAGGGAGTGGCTGAGGCCGAACAGCAACTCCGTATAACACCCATCGATCTGGCCGGTAATCGCGGTCTGGCCCGGCAATTCACCTATGTGATCGATACGGTGGCTCCAACCGTTACGGCGGGATTGCTGGCGTCGTTGCAATCGACCCCGACCATTCTGGCCAACAGCGTCGTGATTGGTGGGACGTATGCCGACGCTGTTGGAGTGACTGGCATCACCGTGCGGGTTGAGCGCCCTGATGGGCTGGTTGAAAACGGCGCTGCCGATCTGCAAGGTGGGCAGTGGCAGTATGTCGTGCCGCTGGCTGCGCAAGGCCCCTATCGCATCTACGTTACAGCTCGTGACGCAGCCGGCAATACCCGCGCAATTGGGCCACTGGTGGTGAACGGAGCTTTCCGCACTTACTTGCCAACTATTTTCCGGTGACCGTGTAGATTCGGCGCCAATGAGGTCACATTGACTGCGGCAATTACGCGCCGCAGTCAATGTGACTCAACCGCGCTCTTGTGCCAGGTTGCAGTTGTGGCGCAAGGTTTCTATACAGCAAAAGTCGTTTGACATCCGCTGCCGGTCGTGGTAAGATAACACGGCGTGAGCGGGGGTGTAGCTCAGTTGGAAGAGCGCGACAATCGCACTGTCGAGGTCAGGGGTTCGAATCCCCTCACCTCCACCAGCTCGGGGCCATAGCTCAGTTGGAAGAGCGCAACACTGGCAGTGTTGAGGTCAGGGGTTCGAATCCCCTTGGCTCCACCAGGTACCAGCCGCCGCCATTATGGCGGCGGTTTTGTTTTCGCGCAGATGCGACGCCGTAGCTGTGAGGCTGATAGGGAAGGTGAACTGTGGCAACCGATTCATTGATGGCATTCATCGTGCATGGTGGAGCGTGGGCGATTCCTGATGACCAGGTGGCGGCGCATGTGGCCGGCTGCGAAGCGGCCCGCGCCGCCGGCTGGCAATCTCTGCAAGCTGGCGGTAGCGCGCTCGATGCGGTTGAAGCTGCCGTCCGGGTGATGGAAGACAATCCAATCTTCGATGCCGGCACCGGCTCGGTGCTCACCAGCGCCGGAACAGTCGAACTCGATGCCGCGTTGATGGACGGCAAAACGTTGCGTTACGGCGCGGTTGCCGGCCTGCGCCGCATTCGCAATCCTATTACCCTGGCCCGTCATGTACTCACCGGCCCGGCAACGATGCTGGTTGGGCCAGGCGCCGAGGAGTTTGCTCTCGCTGCCGGGATGTCGCTGTGCGCCAACGAAGAGCTGATCGTTGAGCGCGAACGGCAACTGTGGCTGGAATGGAAAGCCGGCGGCGCTGTGCCACCGCCGCCATCTAGCGGGCATGACACTGTGGGCGCAATCGCGCTCGATCGGAATGGTGACCTGGTGGCGGCGAACTCCACCGGTGGCACACCCTTCAAGCTACCGGGAAGGGTTGGTGATACGCCGCTGATCGGCTGCGGCCTATACGCCACCTCGGTCGGCGCAGCAGTTTGCACCGGTTGGGGAGAGTCGATTACCCGGGTGGCGCTGGCCCGACGTGTCGTTGAGCTGCTCGAAGATGGGATGAGTCCGCAGGTGGCGGCTGAACGTGGGATCCATCTGCTTGCCGAACTGGTACCCGGCGGTCGGGGTGGAGTGATTGTGCTCACTCCAGCCGGTCAGGTTGGGCTGGCCTGGAATACGCCACGCATGGCTTACGCCTATGTTGATGGATCTGGCAATATGCGATCCGGGGTCTGACGCTCGCTTGTGTGAGCAGGTTGGGCGCACCAGCGCTCGATAGCGGCGTGCCAGTCAGTTTCAGCAGCATTCCAATCAGGCCAGCCGCCGAGCCGGGGCCAATCGTTGAAGCGGTACGTTTGATTGCGCCATGCGGCGATAAAAGTCTCGGCGGCTTCCGGTCGTTCGGTAAGGAGAAAATGCATCAGCGCCCAGGCTGCCGGGTAGTCGAAGCTGCCGTACTGGTCGTAACCATCACGGCGCGCGACCAAGTCGATTAGCGCCGGTTTGAGTGGCGCGGCGCAGATCGTGGCGAGATGGCGGGAATGTGGTTGCAGTGGCCCATCTGGTTGCGCTTGCGCGGTCAGGACTTCGGCGAAGCCTTCGTCGAACCAGCCTTTTGGTTCAGCGTGGTAGCCAGGAGTCAACCACGAACCAGGAAAGAGGTAGGCCGCTGTAACCGCGTGGGCCGTCTCGTGGCGAAGGGTCTCTTCCAGCGTATTGGCTGTCTGCCCGACGCCGCGCCGATAGCTGTAAAGAGTGCTCTGCTGCGCATCGTAGATGCCATCAGCATCAACAGTGAATGGGGTAAATGCGCGCATATAGTCGCGATAAGCGGCCTGGGACGGAAAGATGAGCACTCGCAGCGGGAGGTGTTCTTCGTCAGGGATCGGCGCAGCGCCTGCCGATCCCAGCAGCCGCCGGGCCTGTAGGTAAGCATCTTCGACCACGGTCAGTAGCGTAGCGCTACCGGCAGTGTCGGCAGGGCCGGCGCGGAGCAAGACGGTCGGCGTGGCAATTGTGATCGGGAGCGCCAGTTCTTCGTATGCTGACCGCAGAGCGTTCAAACGAGGCGCGGTGTTCCATTCACCGGCCAACCGATCGGCGGCGCGCGCTAGCGCCGCCTGCGCAGTCAATTCGGTTGGAGTGCTTTCAAGGAAGGTCAATAACGCTGAGCCGCGTGGATCTCCGCTATCGGCGGCTACCTGTAACGGTGGCGAAGCTGCGATAGCGGCAGCCACCAAACGCTGCCACTCTGCCCATTCACCCAGTTGATCGTCACGCAGGAAGCTAATCGCTTCGGCAGCCGCCGCGCGCACCCCAGGATCGTCACTGGCGAGCGCAGTGGCGATAAACTGCCGGGTCGCGTCGCCAGGCGGACCCCGTTCCAACGCAATCAACCGCGCGCGGGCGCGGGCAGCCCGGTAACGCAGTGCCGGCGCGTAACCATTGGCAAGCGCTACTCGTTCGAGCGCTGAGGCGGCAGCCCAGCTCGGGTAATAGATGCCGTCAAGGATCCAGACCGCGTCTTGCAGCAGAAAATTGTCGTGATCGCGGACGAGCAGGTTCAGCGCCGTAGTCTGAGTTGCAGCCTGCATCAGGTTCATAATCTCGCGCGCGCGAGTCGCCCTACCGCTCTCGGCCAAACGACCCAGAATACGCAAAGCATTGCGGCGAGTGCGCGCATCGAACGCTGGATCATTGGCAATGTCTAACAGCGCAACGACGTGTTCCCGGTCGACTCGTGGCCGTAGCGCCACTGCAATCTGTTCGGTGCAGTCATAGCCGGCCTGCGGCAACACATCCAGTAGCGCTCGAGCATGGGGATACGTCGGCTGCGGACAGGCAGGCACGCGAATCGGTGGTGGGTTGAGCGGCGCCACTGCCAGCGGCAGCCGCGATTCTGGCGAGATAAGCAAGATAACGGTGACGAGCGTAGCGATCAGGCGCTGCATTTGAAGGCCATGATTAGTTGCTGGCTGTTAACAACCCGGGTCACAGCGGAATGCCTTCATTATACCGTTTATCGACCGCAGAGCGCGCAGAGGGGCTATCGGCTATCGGCTATCGGCTATCGGCTATCGGCTATCGGCTATCGGCTATCGGCTATCGGCTATCGGCTATC
>OGCI01000276.1_pt1 | contig 64680 bp, 60 predicted proteins | sample 1570021 | NCBI WGS metagenome assembly OGCI01 (sample SAMN06264664, study PRJEB24512) | hot springs metagenome | isolation source: Hot spring water | place: South Africa: Tshipise | collected 2015-06-21
CCGGGCGCATTTCATATAATTTGCCGCGAATGCCGCGCTTCGCGAGTTGCCATGCCGCCTCACTTCATGCTAATCCTGCTCCAATGACTGTTACTTCCATCTATATTCCCTCCTCGATAAAATGGGTGAGGGTATTCGCCTCACCTTACTGTTGTTCGTGATATTCGCACTGCGTACATTGAATGTGCATGCTCTTTTTCCCTTTTTTCTCAACAAGCATGCCGCCGCACTTCGGGCACGGGCGATTGATCGGTTTATCCCATGACACGAAGTCGCACGCTGGAAAACGATCGCAACCGTAAAACATACGCTTCTTTTTACTTTTTCGTTCAACGATGTTCCCTTCATGACAACGTGGGCATTTCACGCCAATATCTTTGACGATCGCTTTCGTATTTCGACATTGTGGAAAATTGGAGCAAGCGATGAACTTCCCAAAGCGCCCCATTTTATATACCATCGGGCTACCGCATACGTCGCAGTCCACATCTGCCGCTTCATCTGCAATTTCGACTTTCTCCATTTCAACTTCAGCGATTTTTAACCGTTTTTCAAACTCGCGATAAAACTCATCAATGATGCGTACCCATTCGACTTTTCCATCTTCAATGTCATCTAAATTTTTTTCCATTTTCGCTGTAAATTCAACGTCTAAAATTTCCGGGAAAAATTGCATCATTAAATCTAGTACAATTTCACCAAGCTCCGTCGGAACGAAACGCTTATTCTCAAGCGTGACGTAATTTCGTTTTTGAATCGTATCAAGCGTTGGAGCGTACGTCGATGGGCGACCGATACCAAGTTCTTCTAATGTTTTTACGAGCCGAGCTTCCGTGTAACGTGGTGGGGGCTGCGTGAAATGTTGCTTTCCTTCAATGTCTTTACTAAATACGCGTTCCCCTTCAACAAAATCCGGCAGCAACCGTTGTTGTTCGTCTTTCGGATCATCCGTCCCTTCCACATACACTTTCATAAAGCCTGGAAACTTAACCGTCGAACCGGTCGCACGAAAGATGACAGTTTCGTTTGATAGTTCCACTGCTACTGTGTCGAGCACAGCCGGCGCCATTTGGCTTGCGATAAAGCGCTCCCAAATGAGTTTGTACAGCTGATATTGATCGCGCGTCACGTACGGCTTAATCGCGTTTGGATGGCGCCAGACGGACGTTGGACGAATCGCTTCGTGCGCATCTTGGGCGTTCGCTTTTTGTTTTTCTTTTCTTTTTTCTGTTGGTACATATGATGTGCCGAACGTCTGTTCAATATACTGAATCGCCTCTTGTTGAGCGCTTTCGGATACGCGCGTCGAGTCTGTACGCATATATGTAATTAAACCGACCGTCCCTTCACTTCCAAGGTCGATCCCTTCGTATAGCTGTTGGGCAACCATCATCGTTTTTTTCGTGCGGAAGTTTAATTTCCGCGCCGCTTCTTGTTGTAAAGACGATGTAATAAACGGTGCAACAGCATTTCGTTTTCGTTCTTTTTTCGTTACCGATGTGACGACAAATTCGTTTCCTTGGATGTGGCTTAACACATGTTGTACATCTTGCTCCGTTTTTACGTCGAACGTTTCACCGTTCAAGCGATAAAATTGCGCCTCAAATACATCATTATCTTTTACAAACGTTCCTTGAATCGTCCAATACTCTTCTGGTTGGAATGATTGAATTTCTTTTTCTCGATCGATAATTAAGCGAAGCGCAACAGATTGCACGCGCCCGGCACTTAATCCTTTTTTTACTTTTTTCCAAAGCAACGGGCTAATATTGTAGCCGACGAGACGATCGAGCACACGCCGAGCTTGCTGGGCATGAACTAAGTGCATATTGATGGCGCGCGGATGTTCAAACGATTGTTTAATCGCATCTTTTGTAATTTCGTTAAACACGACGCGGCATTGTGAATCAATGTTTAAATCAAGGAGATGGGCTAAATGCCAAGCGATCGCTTCCCCTTCACGATCGGGGTCGGCTGCAAGAAATACTTTTTTTGCTTTTTTCGCCGCCGCTTTCAATTCTTTAATGACCGATCCTTTTCCGCGAATCGTAATGTACTTCGGCTCATAGTCGTTTTGTATATCAACGCCCATTTGACTTTTTGGCAAATCACGTACGTGTCCCATCGATGCTTTTACTTTATACTTTTTTCCTAAATATCTCTCAATCGTTTTCGCCTTCGCCGGCGACTCTACAATGACTAAGTAGTCTGACATCATTTTGTCCTCCCTTAAGAGGTAATTCGTAAAGTAAAATCTTCATTATTATTAATGATGATGTATTCATTTGTCAAACATCATTTTTCGATTTTTTCTTTCATTCATGTAAAAAGGTGTCGAAATTCCTCTTCAATATCCTCGCTCGCTAGTACTAATTTCGCCCCTTGTTGAATGAGCCGATTCGTCCCAAACGCCTCTTTTGTCAATATGTCGCCCGGGAGCGCAAACACTTCTCTTCCGTACTGTAACGCAAAATGAGCGGTAATGAGCGAACCGCTCCGCTCCCTCGCTTGCACGACGAGCGTACCGACAGATAAGCCGCCAATGATGCGGTTGCGCATCGGAAAATGCCACGTTTGTGGGCGGACAACCGGCGGGTATTCAGAAAGAATAAGCTGTGTTGTCGCTAGCTGTCGAAACAATGATTCGTTTTCAGGTGGATATATATAATTGAATCCCCCGGCAATAACGGCAATCGTTTCACCGTCATATTGCAAACATAAACGATGCGCCTGTGCATCAATCCCTTTTGCCAATCCGCTAACAACGACCCAGCCGTTTTGAATAAGCGGCTTAACGATCGTTTGCATCGCTATCATTCCTTGCCGAGTAGGCATCCGTGTTCCGACGACACTAATCATTTTGCGTCGTGTTAACAATTGTATGTTCCCTTTCGCATATAGTACCCACGGCGGATCGTATATATGTTTTAGCCAATGAGGGTAACTTTCATCCGCTATTGTCACAATACGAATGTTTTGCTCCTCATATGTTTTTATCATACGTTTCAATTTGTGACAATGCAAATCATGGAAAAATACAGTGAAATGTTTTTGCGAGATTGGAAGTAATCGTTGCAATTCATGAGGAGAAAGGTGAAAGATGGAAGTTAACGATGAATCAAAGCGGAGTAATTGTGCTATACTTTTCCAGCCAACGCCGCGGCAATGATGCAAATGAATAAGCCTTTCTCGGAATGTATCGTACATCATATCCCTCCTCTTTTTATAAAAATCGTCCTAAGGAACATGCCCTAGGACGATATGACGATTAATGTGTTTTGCACTTTTCGTATAAGCCGCGCTCTTTTAATACAGAAATTAACGTTTCACCAATGACTGCTGGCGTTTCTGCGACTTTAATGCCGCATGCTGTCATCGTTTTAATTTTTTCTGCAGCCGTTCCTTTTCCGCCAGAAATGATCGCGCCGGCATGTCCCATGCGCTTTCCTGGAGGAGCTGTTTGGCCGCCGATAAAGCCGACAACCGGTTTTGTCATGTTTGTTTTTACCCATTCTGCCGCTTCTTCTTCCGCCGTTCCGCCAATCTCACCGATCATAATGACCGCGTATGTGTCTTCATCTTCGTTAAACGCTTTTAATACGTCGATGAAGTTTGTACCGTTGACTGGGTCACCGCCAATACCGACCGCCGTTGATTGACCGATTCCTGCTTGTGTTAACTGATGGACAGCTTCGTACGTTAACGTACCGGAGCGGGAAACGATACCGACATGGCCTTTTTTATGAATATAGCCCGGCATAATGCCGATTTTGCATTCTTCTGGCGTAATGATGCCAGGGCAGTTTGGTCCGATTAAGCGCGTTTTCTTTCCTTCCATATAGCGCTTCACTTTTACCATGTCTAATACCGGAATGCCTTCTGTAATACAAACAACTAAATCGATTTCCGCATCGACAGCTTCCATAATCGCATCGGCAGCAAATGCTGGCGGAACGTAAATGACAGAGGCGTTCGCACCTGTTTTTTCAACCGCTTCAGAAACCGTATCAAACACAGGTACCCCTTCAACTTCCGTGCCACCTTTTCCTGGTGTTACCCCACCAACAATGTTTGTGCCGTACTCAATCATTTGTTTCGTATGAAACAACCCTTGTGAACCTGTAATTCCTTGTACAATGACTTTCGTATCTTTATTAACAAAAACGCTCACGTTTCTCCCATCCCTTCTATTAGCTTACTAGCGAAACGATTTTTTGCGCGCCGTCTGCCATCGATTCAGCGGCTGTAATATTTAATCCGGATTCTTCTAAAATCTTTTTCCCTAATTCAACGTTCGTTCCTTCTAAACGAACGACGAGCGGAAGGTTTAAACCAACTTGTTTCGTTGCCTCAACAATTCCATTCGCGATGACGTCACATTTCATAATGCCCCCGAAAATGTTAACGAAAATACCTTTCACATTCGGGTCAGATAAAATGATTTTAAACGCTTCTGTTACTTTTTCTGTCGTCGCACCGCCACCAACATCTAAAAAGTTTGCCGGCTCGCCACCGTAATATTTAATGATGTCCATCGTCGCCATCGCCAAGCCTGCACCGTTAACCATGCAGCCGATGTTCCCATCGAGCGAAATGTAGTTTAAATCGTATTTTGACGCTTCAATTTCTTTTGGATCTTCTTCGTCTAAATCGCGATATTCTAAAATGTCTTTATGGCGGTATAACGCGTTTGAATCAAAGTTAAGTTTCGCATCAAGCGCCATTACTTTTCCATCACCCGTTACGACAAGCGGGTTAATTTCAGCGATTGAGCAATCTTTTTCAACGAACACTTGATATAAGCCTAACATAAATTTTACAGCTTGATTGACAAGCTCTTTCGGAATATTGATGTTAAATGCCATGCGGCGCGCTTGGAACGCTTGTAGGCCGACAGCTGGGTCGATATACTCTTTAAAAATTTTCTCCGGCGTTTTTGCAGCCACTTCTTCGATTTCTGTTCCGCCTTCTTCTGATCCCATTAATACTACGCGGGACGTCGCACGGTCAACAACAAGCCCGATGTAATACTCCTTTTTAATGTCGCATCCTTCTTCGATTAACAGGCGCTTCACTTCTTTTCCTTCTGGACCTGTTTGATGCGTCACAAGCACTTTTCCGAGCAATTCGCTCGCATATGTACGAACTTCCTCTAGGCTTTTTGCGACTTTTACACCCCCTGCTTTTCCGCGACCGCCAGCGTGAATTTGCGCTTTAACGACACAAACATTGCTGCCGAGCTCTTTTGCCGCTTCGACCGCTTCTTCAACCGTAAACGCCACACGGCCGTTCGGCACGCTTACTCCGTAGCTTCTGAGGATCTCTTTTCCTTGATACTCATGAATATTCATACCCCATCCTCCTATGTATAAAAATAAAAGTACTAGCGCTTTCATTGTATAATGATACTTTGTCAGTTGTCTACCATTTAGACAGAAAATTCTTTAACGAAAAAAAAAAGGAGCATGATCATCGCTCCTCCACCTTTTTTTCGACTTGATAAATAAACGCGAATACTTCGGCGACAACTTTGTACAGCTCTTCTGGAATCGTTTCGTTTAGCTGTAATTGGCCGAGCATCGCGGCAAGCGTTTCGTCTTCGTAAACGGGGACGTCGTATTGTTTCGCCTTTTCAATGATGCGCTCAGCAACCGCCCCCTCCCCTTTTGCGACAACGATAGGGGCGACATGTTGCTCATCGTACGACAGAGCAATAGCACGTTTTCGTGTCATATGCGATAATCCACCCCTTTGTATGAAAATGGTTCGACGACCAATCGTTTCTTTGTCGAAGTGCGCTCTGGCACTTTGACATGAACGGTCGAAAGCGTGTAACCATGCTCGGCAAGTTGTTTTTTTAACGACGGCTCAAGCGCTGAGACGTACGACGATAAATGCGGCGTGTCATTGACGACGGAAATATGGACGATGCGTTGTTGAATGTGAACATCGACGATCGTCTCCTTTAACGTCGCCATCGTTAAATAAAATAACATGCGACAATAGTCTGTATCGATTTTTCCGTTTTCACGTTGTTTCCCGCGCCATTGAATCGTCACGTCGGTTGCGTGCGTTCCAATGAGCAACGGAAATTGAGTAAAAAGATGTCGAAGCGGCAGATCATTTGTCGATAGTAACTGTTGCCCCTTCATGCGCTCGAATAGCGATACGATCTCTTCTTTCAACTCGCCGGTCGCTTCAGCCGCTGCTGATTGCAATAAAGCGAACGATTCATCTTGTTGCTTGATCACCTGTTTGAGCAGTTCATAAACTCGTTCTGGTGAAAAGGAGGAAAGCTTCGGCATATTGCGCAAAAATGAGGCAAGTTTCGTTAACGTTTCATTCGGTGGCAACCGTTCAATCATTTGAGCGAGCATCATCCGTTGCTCGTATAACGGCTTATCATGCTGCAAAGCGACGAGCGCGCGAAACACATCGTCTTGAAATGGCAAGTCGTGCATAAGAAGCCATTTGATCGCTTGCGCTTCTTTTTCCCCTCCTGTTTTCATCCATTGCCGAAGCAACGCTATATCATTCGTCTTGAACGAAAAGGATTGGTCGATCATCCAGCGCACAAGCGCTTTTGTTTGTTCGTTTGTCGGTAACCGAAAGTGACGGATGACACTTTCTTCATCTGCCGTTTTTGCCGTTTGCGGCAACATTTTTAGCAGCAGAGGGGAGGCTTGTTGCACTTGAAACGTATATGCCCCACCTTCTTTAGCTGGCGATTGCAAATGAGCGGTAAGCATATGCGTTCCGATTCGAACGAGCGCTGTACGATCTTCATTTATTTTTTCGATTTTCCCATATACAATATCCCCTACTTGGAACGTTGGTGCTTTCGGTAGGCGGTTCGTTTGCGCTTCATCAAATAACGTGCGCAACCATTGAACGTTCATTTCATTCCCCTCGCTTGAATCGCTCGCGAATTGGTGCAAATGAGCGGCGATGTTCCTCAATCACTCCATATTGTTCAATGGCTTGCAAATGCTCTTTCGTTCCATATCCCATATGCCGCTCAAATCCGTATTGTGGATATTTGTCACCTAACTGCTTCATCATGCGATCGCGCGTCACTTTCGCTATAATCGAGCTTGCTGCAATAGACGCACTATGTGCATCCCCTTTAATGATTGACGTTTGCGGAATCGATAGTGGGATATGCATCGCGTCAATAAGCAAATGTTCTGGAACGACAGAAAGCGACTGAACGGCTTCGACCATCGCTTTTTTCGTCGCCTCATAAATGTTTAATTCATCAATTTCACGGGCACTGACGACACCGATGCCGATCGCAAGCGCGGTTTGTTGAATGAGAGAAAACAGTTGTTCTCGCTTCGTTTCCGATAGCTTTTTTGAATCATCTAAATGCGGAAGAAACACATCTTGTGGCAAAATGACCGCAGCAGCAACAACCGGACCGGCAAGTGGTCCGCGCCCGACTTCATCTACACCAGCAATATAGCGGACACCTCGTTCGTATAGCGACCGTTCATATTGCAACATATGCAAAAAACGTTCCCGCTCGCGTTGTTCTGTTTCCCTTTGTTTATACCATTGTTGAACGAGGCGTTGGACGCCTTTTCGCTCGTCATGTAATAGTTGTTGAAACCATTCGTCTGTTTCATCGTGAATCGTTTGTAGTCGTTGTTTAATCTCTTGCACGTTCATGCGCAATCACTCCTTACATGTTATATCGGCTCATTCATAAAAAAATAAAGGCTCGCATATGCGAACCTTACAGGCGATCGAAACTAAGCCGTCCTAATTTTTCTGTGCGAATATCGCGCAATACGAGCTCAGCTACTTTATCGTAATCGACGACGCCGCCAGAAGCGAGGCAACCTCGTCTTTTACCGATTTCGTCGAATAGTTGGACGATGTCCTCCGGAATATGAGAAAGAGCGTACCGTTCTTTTAAACGATCAGGGTAATGCGCCGTTAAAAAGCGCAACGCATATACGGCAACGTCTTGCAAATTTAAAATCGTATCTTTAATCGCCCCTGTCGTTGCGAGCTTTAATCCAACTTCTTCATCTTCAAATTTTGGCCATAAAATTCCCGGCGTATCAAGCAATTCAAGCTCCTTGCCGACTTTAATCCACTGTTGTGCTTTCGTCACTCCTGGTTTATCGCCCGTCTTTGCGATATGCTTTCCTGCTAGCCGATTAATGAGTGTTGACTTTCCTACATTTGGAATTCCGACAATTAATGCGCGCATCGCACGTGGGCGTTTTATCCCTTTCGCTGCCATCTTTTCGAATTTTGGACGCAACCGCTCCTTCGCGGCTGCAACAATTTGTTTCACACCCGTTCCGCTTTGAGAGTCGATCGCAATAGCCTCGATTTGTTGCGTAGCGAAAAAGGCAATCCACTGTTTTGTGACGTCCGGGTCAGCCATATCTGCTTTATTGAGCAACATGATGCGCGGTTTATTAGCAACAATTTCATCAATTAACGGGTTGCGTGAGGAAAGAGGAATGCGGGCATCAACAAGCTCAAATACAATATCAATCAGTTTTAATTTTTCTGTTACTTCCCGCTTTGCTTTCGCCATATGACCGGGAAACCATTGAATCGTCATCGCTGCCACCTACTTTATTATGATGTTATTCAACAATGCGGGCATCCGAAAGAGGCCAATAGACGACCGACGTTTTGCCTACCACTTTTTCCATCGGAATAAATCCGATATGGCGGCTATCTTTACTATAGCGACGATTATCTCCGAGCACGAATAAATGCCCTTTTGGGACTGTTTTTTCTCCCCATAATTCTTCAAGTGTAAACGACTCTGTTAGCGGACCGTCAAACAGTTGCTTTTTCTCTTCGTCTAAGTACGGCTCTTTATATGGCTTTCCATTGACGTACAACGTGTCGTTTTTATATTCGATGCGATCGCCCGGAAGCCCAATGACGCGCTTAATATAATCTTTTCCTTCCTCTGCATGAAAAACAATGATATCAAATCGTTCCGGTTCGCCAATTTTATATGCGATTTTATTGACGATCATCCGATCTTGGTTATGTAACGTCGGCATCATCGATTCCCCTTCAACAATAATCGGGGCAAAAATGAAGTAGCGAATGCCTCCTGCCAGCGCAACAGCAATAAGAATTGCTTTTACCCATTCAAACCATTCGTTTTTTTGTTTTTCCATCCTTCTCCCACCTATATGATACATGTTGAAAAAGGAGCTTGATGATCAAGCTCCTCGCAATCATTTCTTTTGTTAGATGATCTCTTTGATGCGTGCTGCTTTACCGCGGAGTTGACGCAAGTAATACAACTTCGCACGACGAACTTTACCGCGACGAACAACTTCTAATTTGGCAATCTTCGGCGTGTGTAATGGAAACGTACGCTCAACACCTACACCGTAAGATACTTTACGAACTGTAAATGTTTCGCTAATTCCACCACCACGACGCTTGATGACAACGCCCTCAAATACTTGGATACGTTCACGGTTTCCTTCAACAACCTTCACGTGCACGCGCACAGTGTCACCAGGGCGGAATTCAGGAAGATCGTTACGTAGTTGTTCTTTTGTAATTTCTTGAATTAAATGATGCATCATATTCATCTCCTTCCAACAGATGCTCATGCTTATGCTTCTTGTTCATAGCAGCGGAACATCGTTTTCATGCGACGTAAGTCACAACGTTTATACTAGCATAAAGATGTACCGGATGCAAGAGTTACCGCTCATTTTTTTCCCATTGTTCGATCCATTTTTTTTGTTGTTCCGTTAGTTCATACGTCTCAAGTAAATCTGGACGGCGCAACCATGTGCGACGCAACGACTCTTTTTGGCGCCATTCTTCAATTAAGCGATGATTGCCGGAAAGAAGAACGTCCGGCACCTTCATGCCGCGGAAATTTGCAGGGCGCGTATAATGTGGATGTTCGAGCAAACCGGAGCTATACGAGTCAAGTACAGGCGAATGTTCATTGCCGAGCACGCCGGGAAGCAAGCGAACAACACTATCGATAACGACCATAGCCGCGAGTTCTCCACCCGTTAGGACGTAATCTCCAATCGAAATTTCGTCCGTTACTACATGCTCTCGAATGCGCTCGTCATATCCTTCATAATGTCCGCAAATGAAAATGATATGTTGTTCTTTCGCCAGCTCTTCCGCTTTTTTTTGCGTATATCGTTCCCCTTGTGGACAAAGTAAAATGATGCGCGGACGATGTTCGCTCTGTTTTGTTAAATGATCAACCGCATCAAAAATCGGCTGCGGCTTTAATACCATGCCTGCACCACCGCCATAAGGATAATCGTCCACTGTTTGATGTTTATTATCGGCGAACTCGCGAAAGTTGACGAGCCGAAACGTGACAGCTCCTTTCTCTTGCGCCCACTTTAAAATGGATTCATTCAGCACGCCGGTAAACATCGTTGGAAATAAAGTGAGCACATCGATTTTCATTCGTCAAGCAACCCTTCCATTACATGAATCGTAATCATCTTATTTTTCACATCGACTTGTTTAACAACATCTTCAATATATGGAATGAGCACATCGCTGCCTTTTTTCCGCTTAACAACCCATACGTCATTCGCCCCTGGCGTTAAAATTTCTTTCACTTCACCAATCGTTTCACCATCTTCCGTGACAACGACAGAGCCGATAATTTCGTGAAAATAATACTCCCCTTCAGCAAGCGGCTGAAGTTGACTTTCGGGCACTTTAATGATCGCCCCTTTAAACTTTTCAACTAAGTTAATGTTTTCATACCCTTCAAACGTTAACAAATCAAATGACTTATGCACACGATGGCTCGCCACTTTTACTTCGACTGGCGGCTCGTTTTCCATAAAAATATATAATACATTTCCTTTTTTATATCGTTCTTCAGCAAAATCGGTGCGTGAAATGACGCGCACTTCACCGCGAATGCCGTGCGTATTTACAATTTTTCCGACATGAAACCATTTCACAACGATCACCCCTCACGTATGTCGACAACGATTCCATCTTCAATGACAATCGTTTTCGGAGACTCCCATCGCATCCCTATTTGGACGTCGATGATCGCCTCGACATCTCTTTCTTTTATTTCACTTCCTATCGGTAATATGCGCAATTGCTCAAGAAGGAAATCAAGCTCTTCTATTTTTTGACGACGAACGCTTATTTCGCGTTCAAACTTGTCTTTTATTTGCTTTCGTGAAAACGAAGTGTGCTTTTCCATTCGCTTTTGTTCAAAGATGAGTTGCGCACATTGTTGTTCCAGTTGTTGTTTTTGTTGCATAAATTGTTGAATGAGTTGCTGCTTACTGTTCTCAGTTAATCGCTGTCTCACTTCCACTTTTTGAATAATTTTCATGGCGCACCGCCTTTCTGAACGAAAAAAGGGGAGGTATGTCCCTCTCCCTTACTCTTCGATGCGTACGTCTATTCGCTTTTTCGACTCGTTAGCTGCTTGAACTACGGTGCGAATCGCTTGAATGATTCGCCCGTTCTTCCCGATCACTTTCCCTACATCTTCTTGATGAAGGGCAATCGAATACGTGATCGATTGTTGTTGTTCCGTTTCGCGAACGACGACGCATTCCGGATGATCGACAAGTGACCGAACAATTGTCTCAAGCAACGCTTTCATTGTCGAACATTACTTTCCGTACTTTAAGTTGTGGAATTTCTCTAAAATGCCTTGCTTTGAAAGTAAGTTGCGTACCGTGTCAGATGGTTTCGCACCGTTTTGCAACCATTTTAATGCAAGCTCTTCGTTAATTTTAACTTCTGCAGGCTCTGTCAACGGATTGTATGTGCCGATTGTTTCGATGAAACGACCGTCACGTGGAGAACGAGAATCTGCAACAACGATACGATAAAATGGTGATTTTTTTGCACCCATACGTTTTAAACGAATTTTCACTGCCATAATTGTAGCACCTCCGAAAATATTTCACACAAGATAGTATATTAGCAATAAACGTTTTGTTTGTAAAGTGTTTTTTCTTAACACTGTTATTTTGTTTACATAAACGGGAAACGGAACCCTTTCTTTTTCCCTTTTGGCATCGTCGTCATCATTTTCATCATCTTTTTCATCTCATCAAATTGTTTAAGCAAGCGGTTAACGTCTTGTACTGTCGTTCCGCTTCCTTTCGCAATTCGCTTTTTGCGGCTAGAGTTGATGATGTCTGGGTTCATTTTTTCTTCTTTCGTCATCGAGCGAATAATTGCTTCTACCCGACTAATTTGCTTTTCATCGATGTGTATATTGTTAAGACCTTTCACTTTATTTGCGCCCGGCAACATCTTTAAAATTTCATCAAGCGGACCGAGCTTACGCACTTGTCCTAGTTGCTCTAAAAAGTCGTCAAGTGTAAATGATGCCGTGCGCATTTTTTGCTCTAGCTCTTTTGCTTTTTCTTCATCGACGGCCGCTTGCGCTTTTTCGATTAGCGTCAATACGTCGCCCATGCCTAAAATGCGTGACGCCATTCGCTCGGGGTGAAACGGCTCAAGCGCATCGAGCTTTTCGCCCATTCCGACAAATTTAATCGGCGTATTCGTGACCGCTTTAATGGACAATGCTGCTCCACCGCGCGTATCACCATCGAGTTTCGTCAAAATGACGCCCGTCAGCCCAAGCTGTTCGTTGAAGCTTTGGGCGACGTTGACCGCATCTTGCCCTGTCATCGCATCGACGACGAGGAAAATTTCATCCGGCTTCGCCACTTCTTTGATTTGCTTTAATTCGTCCATGAGCGCTTCGTCAATGTGAAGCCGGCCGGCCGTATCAATTAAGACGTAATCATGATGTTCTTCTTTTGCTTTCGCAATCGCTTGTTTCGCAATTTCAACAGGACTCACTTGATCGCCGAGAGAAAAAACAGGAATGTTGAGCTGTTTCCCTAACGTTTCAAGCTGTTTAATCGCTGCCGGCCGATAAATGTCGGCTGCGACGAGCAACGGTTTACGATTATGTTTTTTGCGCAATACATTCGCTAGCTTCCCCGTTGTCGTCGTTTTTCCTGCCCCTTGTAACCCGACCATCATGACGACAGTTGGCGGGCGGCTCGCTACAGCGATTTTGCTATTTTCTCCCCCCATCAGCTCCGTCAATTCTTCTTTCACGACTTTGATGACTTGCTGTCCTGGGGTTAAGCTTTTCATCACTTCTTGTCCGACAGCCCGTTCGCTCACTTTTTTTATGAAGTCTTTGACGACTTTAAAATTGACGTCAGCTTCTAATAGCGCTAGCCGTACTTCGCGCATCATTTCTTTTACATCGGCTTCCGTGACTTTGCCTTTGCCACGAATTTTATTCATGACATGTTGCAGACGGTCGGCCAATCCTTCAAATGCCATCGTTACCGCCCCCTACTCTAATTTCTCCAACTCCACAACGAGCCTCATCAGCTCTTCATCGTTCGGATAGCGCTCGGCAATGCGCGCTTTTAATACATGTAGCAGTTTTTGCCGCTGCTGAAACTTTTGAAAGAGCAACAATTTTTGCTCGTAGTCTTCTAGCATCGCTTCCGTCCGTTTAATGTTATCATACACCGCTTGACGACTCACTTCGTACTCTTCGGCAATTTCACCGAGGGAGTAATCGTCTAAATAATAAAGGGACATATAGTTTCGTTGCTTCGGTGTTAACAACGATTGGTAAAAATCGTATAAATAGTTCATTCTCGTTGTTTTCTCTAGCATGAAACTCCCCCCTGTTAAGTGAAACGCCTTTACATGACTTTAGTTTATATGTTTTGTGCGATGCTGTCAAGTTATTCTCCTTGCACTTCCTCACGTTCCATAAACGGTGCAAATAACCCATAAACGAATTGTTCTGCGTTAAATGGCTCTAGATCGTCCATTTTTTCCCCTAAACCGACAAACTTCACCGGAATGTTTAACTCGTGGCGAATCGCCAATACGATGCCACCTTTAGCCGTGCCGTCCAGTTTCGTCAGTACAATGCCCGTCACGTTTGTCGCTTCTTTAAACGTTTTCGCTTGGCTCATCGCATTTTGTCCTGTCGTTGCATCTAACACAAGCAATACTTCATGCGGTGCGCCCGGCACTTCACGTTCAATGACGCGTCTCACTTTTTCAAGCTCTTTCATTAAGTTGACTTTATTTTGTAAACGGCCGGCTGTGTCGCATAATAAAACGTCGACGTTGCGCGATTTAGCCGCCTGAATAGCATCGTACATGACCGCAGCCGGATCCGACCCAGCCGATTGTTTAATGACTTCGACACCGACTCGCTCACCCCACACTTCAAGCTGTTCAATTGCACCTGCCCGGAACGTGTCGCCAGCTGCCAACATGACTGTTTTCCCTTCGTTCTTTAATTTGTGCGCAAGCTTTCCGATCGTCGTCGTTTTTCCGACGCCGTTTACACCGACAAATAAAATGACCGTTAAGCCGCTTGATTGGATATTTAGTTCTGTTTTTTCATCGCCGCTCGCTTGATATATATCAATGAGTTTTTCGGAAATGACGCTATACATGTCTTTCGGGTCTTGAATGTTGCGGCGCTTTACTTCCATTTTCAGCTCGTCGATGAACTCCATCACAGTAGCAACGCCGACGTCTGAGGCGATTAAAATTTCTTCTAGCTCTTCAAAAAACTCTTCGTCCACTTTGCGATAGCGGGCGATTAAATCGTTCACTTTTCCCGCGAACGAATCGCGCGTTTTTTCTAAACCTCGCTTAAACTTTTCCGTTACTGTATCTGCTTGTTTTGCGATTTTTTCTTTTAACTTTTTAAAAAAGCTCACCGTTTCTCATCCTTTCTTTCCAGCTGCTTCTTCCAATCGAACAGAAACAAGTTTCGATACACCTGATTGTTGCATCGTGACCCCGTACAATACATCGGCTTCTTCCATCGTTCCTTTCCGATGAGTAATGACGATAAATTGCGTTTCGCTGCTAAATTTCTTTAAATATTTTGCATATCGTTGTACGTTCGCTTCATCGAGGGCAGCTTCTACTTCGTCGAGCACACAAAACGGAACAGGACGAACGTTTAAAATTGCAAATAAAAGCGCGATAGCTGTTAATGCCCGTTCACCGCCTGATAGTAAACTTAAATGTTGCAGTTTTTTTCCCGGCGGTTGTGCGACAATATCGACACCTGTATGAAGTAAATCGTTCGGGTCCGTAAGCTTCAAATCTGCTTTGCCCCCTCCAAACAGCTCGACAAACACGCGTGCAAATTGCGCGCGAATGAGTTCAAACGTCGTCGCAAATCGTCGCTTCATTTCATCGTCCATTTCATCAATGACTTGATAAAGTGTATCTTTTGCGCGCTGTAAGTCTTCTTTCTGTTCTGTTAAAAAGCGATGGCGTTCTGATACACGTTCATATTCCTCGATGGCGCCAAGATTAACTGTTCCAAGCTCATCAATAGCAAGTTGAATGAGCTTTACTTTTTTCCGTGCTTCTTGTGCTGGAATGTTGAGTGGAAATGCTTCTTTTGCTGCTTCAAACGACAGTTTGTATTCTTCACGAAGACGGTTTAACAAATGGTCTAATTCCATATCTAAACGAGCCAGTTTCACTTCTTCGTCTTTTAACGTATCGGTTAGTTGTTTATGTTGACGTTTCCATTCTTTTATTTCTTTTTCTAGCTGTTCAAGTTTCGTTTGGTAATGTAACCGCTGCTCACGCCGAGTAGCAATAAGCTGCGTTGTTTCTTCTTTTTGTCTCGTTTTTTCTTCACATATTCGTTCAAGTTGTTGTTCATCTTCCGTTTGCTCGTTCATATGATGGACAAGCTCATTGCGCTCACATTCTAGTTGCTCGCGAGCTCGTTTCGTTTCTTCCTGCTCCTCGATCAGCCGAAGCACGTGTTGTTGTTCGTTTCTGACGTGCTCTTGCTTTTCTGCCAGCGCGACTTTCAAAGCGGTAAGCTGTTCTTGCATTTGTTCTTTTGATTGTTGTTCTTGCTGTTTTTTTTCAGTCCATTGCTTCACTTGTTCATCAATGGAAGCGATGTTTTTTTGAAGCGTTTCAAGCGATTGCACGACGTGATGAAGGCGAGCCGTTAGCTCTTCTTTTTCTTCTTCAAGCGTTTGCCGCTCATAGCGGTATACAGCTAACCGTTCATCGAAATGCTTTTTACGAAGATCGAGCTCCGTCCATGCGCTTTTTTCTTCTTGCAACGTCATGCGACGAGCTTCTAGTTCATCATAAAGCGCTGTCCGTCGCTGTTCTGCTTGCGCAATCGCTTCTTTTTCGCGCTGCACAAGCTGTTCAAGTTCCACCGTTTTTCGCTCAACATCGCGCCAATTAGCTGTGACTTCTTCTAACTCACGGGCACGGCTGAATAAGGAACTCGTCTGTTTATTTACCGTTCCTCCCGTCATCGCCCCACCCGGATTTACAACATCTCCTTCAAGCGTAACGAGGCGATAACGATATTGAAGTTGACGGGCGAGTTCGTTTGCTCCTTTTAAGTCGCGCGTAATAATGACTGTGCCGAGCAAATTTGTCATCACTTGCTCGTACGTCGCGCTATAAGAAATTAACTCCGAAGCAACGCCAACGTAAGCTGGGTGTTTGGCGATTTCCGCTAGAACGGATGAAGGGAGCGACTTGCGCTGAATGACGTTGAGCGGCAAAAATGTCGCCCTTCCTGCTGCGTGATGTTTTAAAAATTGAATCGCCTCACGGGCACTTTGTTCGTTTTCAACGACGATATGTTGCGCCGCCCCACCGAGCGCCACCTCGATCGCTGTTTCTAATTCCGATGGCACGGTCATAAGCTCAACAACCGCCCCATGAATACCTTTAAGACGATGCTTTGCTTTTAATACTTCTTTTACGCCTTGGAAAAATCCAGCGTACTCTTGTTGCATCGCTTCAAGCATTTCTTTCCTCGATTTTAGCTTTTGAACGTATTGATACGCCTCATATAGCGTCGCTTCCTTTTTACGATATTTCTCTTTTCGTAACGTTAATTGTTGCTCTTCGCTTTGGATGACTTCTTCTTGTTTAGCGATGCGCTCTTGCAGCTCGTCAATGCGTTGTCGTTTCTCCTCCCATTCGTCAACGATACGTTCGTACGCTTGAATATGTTCATCGTTCGCTGCAATGAGCTGCCGTTGTTTATGCTCATTTTTTTGCAGCTGCGCTTCTATATGCGTCCGTTCATTTTTTAACGTCGCTTGCTCATGAACGAGATCAATATATTCGCTCTTTAGCCGTTCAATTTCCGCTTCCGCTTTCGGACCATAAGCTAACAGCACGTCATTTTTTTCTTTTAGCTCCGCTTGGAGCGTTTGCACCTCTTTTTGAAGTTGTTGAAGCTGTTTCTTTTTTTCAGCAATCATCGCTTCAAGCGAACGCTCGCGTTCAGCGAGCTGCGCCATCGTTTGTTCCATTTGTTGCTGCTGTTTATGCGCATGGCTTTTCCGTTCTTTTAATAATTGTTTTTTCCCTTCCATTTTTTCGAGTTCTTCGCTTACAAGCAACAACACTTGCTGCAAACCATCAATCGACTCGTCGAGTGCCGCCAATTCATGACGCAGCTCAGCAACGTGCGCTTCTTCTTTTTGTAGCGTCGTCGCTAGTTCCAGCTCCTTTTGTTCATGCAAGGCAAGCTGGGCTTTTAACGCTTCCCATTTTTCGTGTAGCTGTTCGATTTCATAGACGATTAAGCCAACTTCGTACGTCTGCAATTGTTCTTTTTTCTCGATATATTCTTTAGCAATCGACGCTTGTTGTTTCAACGGCTCAAGCTGCTGGTTTAATTCGTGTAAAATGTCTTGCACACGTTGTAAATGATCTTCTGTCTCACTTAATTTATGTTCAGCCTTTTTTTTCCTCATTTTATATTTTAACACGCCTGCCGCATCTTCAAAAATCATGCGTCGGTCTTCTGGTTTGCTGCTTAAAATTTCTTCTACTTTTCCTTGGCTAATGATTGAAAAAGCTTCACGGCCAACGCCTGAATCCATAAATAAATCGACGATATCTTTTAAACGGCACGGCTGTTTGTTAATGAAAAATTCGCTATCTCCTGAGCGATATACGCGCCGTGTTACGCTCACTTCTTCGTACTCAAGCGGCAAAAACTGATCGCTATTATCTAGCGTTAATGTGACTTCCGCTACGTTCAGCGGCTTGCGCGATTCGCTTCCGGAGAAGATGACATCTTCCATTTTCGCCCCGCGAAGCGACTTGGCAGATTGTTCTCCAAGCACCCAGCGAATCGCATCTGTAATGTTGCTTTTCCCGCTTCCGTTCGGACCGACGATGGCCGTCATCCCCGGAACAAAATCGATCGAAATGCGGTCGGCAAATGATTTAAACCCAATCGCTTCTAATCGTTTGAGGAACACATATATCCCCCTTTATCTAAAAGATATGACAACAAACAAGGCTGTCCTTTCGCACCGGATCAGCCTTGTTGTGATTGTTTTAGCTTGGCTAATGCCATTTGCGCGGCGCGCTGCTCTGCTTCTTTTTTCGAGCGTCCAACGCCAACGCCAAGCTCCTCACCGTTTAACGATACGCGCGATACGAACTCTTTATTATGTGCAGGACCTTTTTCTTGCAAAATTTTATATTCTAAAACTCCGCTGCCATCGCGTTGCACGAGCTCTTGTAGTTGGCTTTTATAATCCATCACATGAGAAAAAGCACCTTCGCGAATTTTTGGGAACATCGTTTTCCCTAAAAATTGGACGACCGCTTCCATGCCTTGATCTAAATAGAGCGCCCCAATAAACGCTTCAAACGCGTCAGCTAGCAACGATGGACGTGTTCTCCCGCCTGTCAGCTCCTCTCCTTTACCGAGTAAAACGAGCTCGCCAAACGATAGCGCATGGGCAAACATGACAAGCGATGGCTCACAAACGATCGCCGCCCGCAGCTTCGTCAGCTCCCCTTCGCTCATTTGTGGAAATTGTTCAAATAAATATTGCGAAACGGTCAATTCAAGGACAGCATCTCCTAAAAATTCAAGGCGCTCGTTGTCTTCATGTAGCCGCTTTCGATGCTCATTCACATATGATGAATGGGTAAATGCTTGCATAAGCAATTTTTCATCGCGAAAAAAAATGCCAATTTGCTCTTGAAACTGTTTAAATTTCATGTACGGTCGTTGCTTCGACATGCATATGAACCCCCAACTGTAAACGTAAAAAGCATAGAAAGCCCCGCTTACAAAACGGGACTTTGCATATTATGATAGACGGCTTTTTATGTAGTTAACTGCATCACCTACAGTAACGATTTTCTCCGCCTCTTCATCTGAAATTTCCATATCAAACTCATCTTCTAACTCCATAACAAGCTCAACAACATCAAGAGAGTCTGCTCCTAAATCTTCTTTAAATGAAGATTCGAGCGTCACTTGCGACTCTTCTACGCCAAGGCGATCTACGATAATTTTCGTTACACGCTCTAATACGTCTGCCATTTTATTCACCTCCCCTCAAGTCATTATACTGAATTATATCAGAAAATAAAACGAATTTTTACATGACCATGCCGCCGTCGACATGAATCGTTTGCCCCGTCATATAGCTTGCCCCATCTGAAACGAGAAAAGCCACGACGTGCGCAATATCTTCTGGATTTCCAAAGCGGGCAAGCGGAATTTGTTGCAACATCGCTTGGCGAACATCTTCGCTTAATTGATCCGTCATATCTGTCGTAATAAATCCGGGTGCGACAGCATTCACTGTAATGTTTCGGCTTGCGAGTTCTTTGGCCGCCGTTTTCGTCAACCCGATCACGCCCGCTTTCGCCGCAACATAGTTCGCTTGCCCAGGATTGCCGCTTACACCGACGATGGACGCTACGTTTACAATTCGGCCGTACCGTTGTTTCATCATTTGGCGCGTGACCGCTTTCGTACATAAAAAGACGCCTTTTAAGTTCGTGTTTATGACGGCATCCCATTCTTCTTCCTTCATGCGCATAAGCAAGTTATCGCGCGTAATACCTGCATTGTTCACTAAAATATCTACCCGTCCCCATCGCTCAAGCACTTCTTTTACCATGCGCTCAACCGCTTCACTATTGGCGACATCGGCTTGCACAGCAAACGCCTCGCCACCGTGTTCTACAATTTGCGCGACAACTTCGTTTGCTTTCACCTCGCTTCCTGCATAGTTGACCGCTACTTTTGCACCAAGTCGAGCTAAATGTAAAGCAATTTCGCGCCCGATGCCTCGCGACGCCCCTGTGACAATCGCTACTTTCCCTTCCATTTTCATTCCCCTTTCACCGCAGCTACCGTCGCTGTAAACGATGCTTCATCAAAAATGGAATAAACGTTGACATGACGGTTTATTTTTTTCACAAGACCGCTTAACACTTTTCCAGGACCAATTTCGATAAACGTATTTACGCCGAGATCAATCATCGTTTGAACCGATTGTTCCCAACGAACAGGCGAATACAACTGTTCGACAAGGCGCTGTTTTATTTCTATTGGATCTGTCATCGGTTGGGCTGTGACGTTTGAAATGACGGGTACATCGCTTGCTTGAAACGACAACGTGTCAAGCACAGTCGAAAACTGCTCCGCCGCCGGTTTCATTAAAATGGAGTGAAACGGCCCGCTCACTTCGAGCGGAATGACCCGCTTAGCCCCTTTTTCTTTCGCGAGCTGCGCCGCACGCTCAACTGCCTCTTTCGCACCTGAAATGACAATTTGTCCCGGACAGTTTAAGTTCGCTAATTGGACAGGTGATAATTCCGTTGCTGCTTCATCGACAACTTGCTGCAATAAAGCTTCATCCATCCCGAGCACCGCCGCCATCGTTCCTTGTCCTGACGGCACCGCCTGCTCCATCAATTCTCCGCGCTTGCGCACCGCATATACACCATCAGGAAACGAAAGCACAGACGCTGCAACAAGCGCACTATATTCTCCAAGACTATGTCCAGCTACGTAATGTGGACGAATGCCCGCTTCTTTTACTTTTTGTAAATATGCGATGCTCGTTGTTAACAATGCTGGTTGGGCATTTTCTGTTTTTGTTAGTACGTCTTGCGGCCCTTCAAAAATGAGTTGTGACAAAGACATTTGCAACCGTTCATCTGCTAGGCGAAAGATCGCAGCTACCGCCTCGTCTTTCTCTGCCCATTCTTTCCCCATGCCGACCGTTTGTGAACCTTGTCCTGGAAAAATAAATGCAATTTTCCCCATCATGCCACCTCTTATTGTTTAATTTCCGCTATCGATTGCTTTACCGTTTGTACTACTTCGTTTGCAACCATTTCTCGCGCCTGACGCACGGCGTGAAACATCGCGTGAGCATCGGATGAACCGTGCGCTTTAATGACAGGTGCGCGCAAGCCAAAGAGCGCTGCCCCACCATATTCGGCATAATCCATCTTTTGCTTCAGTTGTAGAAGTTGCGGCTTTAAAGCAAGCGCCGCCATTTTGCTGACAAATCCGCTTGTCAGCGCCGATTTTAGCATAGAAAACATGGCGATGGCCGTTCCTTCAATCGTTTTTAACGCAACGTTGCCAGTGAACCCGTCAGTAACGACGACGTCGGCTACTCCTTCTAGCAAATCGCGCGCTTCCACGTTGCCGACAAAATTTAACGATGTATGTTGCATAAGTTGAAACGCTTTTTTAGCTAGCTCATTGCCTTTTTGGTCTTCTGTCCCTACGTTTAGTAGCCCGACGCGCGGTCGTTCAACCCCGCGTACTTTTTCAGCATATGCTGCCCCCATAAACGCATATTGCAGTATATGTTCTGGACGAGCGTCTACGTTAGCACCAACGTCTAACAATACGAACCCTTTTCCATCAATCGTCGGGAGCGTTGGCGCAAGCGCCGGACGATCAATTCCATCTATCCGGCCAACAATAAACAATCCTGCCGCCATTAGAGCTCCCGTATTCCCAGCTGAAATGCACGCATCGGCGCGCCCTTCACTTACTTCATTTGCCATTAACACCATGGACGCCTCTTTTTTGCGGCGAACGGCACGAACGGGCTCATCTGTTGCTTCAATGACTTGTTCCGTATGAATGATCGATAGTCGTTCATCGTTTGTTATGTACGGGCGAATGAGCGATTCGTTCCCAACAAGCGTAATTTCGATATCGTTGAAATGCTCAATCGCCTTTTGTGCACCGATCACGACTTCCTTTGGTGCGTGATCTCCTCCCATGGCATCAATTGCGATTTTCATCATTTTCTCCATCCTTTTTAACAACGTTTGAGCGATACATATGAAATTCTCCTTGAAAAACAAGCTCTTGACCTACGTAGCTATTCACTTCGACGATCGTGCGACCGTTTTCGTTTAAATTTTTTACTTTTGCTTTGGCGACGACTCGCTCCCCTTCTTTTACCGGGCGCATAAAGCGAATGTTTGCTTTGGCGGTCAATGCTAATTCATCGTTAATGACCGCGACTGCGAGCGAGTTCGCCTGCGCAAACACGTGATGCCCTCGCGCAATTTGATTTCGTTTAAATACATGTTCTTTTTTTACATCGAAAATGGAAATCGCACTTTCGTCCAATTGCATATCGATAATTTCTCCGATCACTTCTTCAATAGGCAACGACTTCACTTCATCAGCAAATGTGCGCTCAGCGACATGTTTAATGCGCTCGCGCAATTCCGGAATCGACAGTTCAAGGCGATCAAGGCGGATCGTTTGAATGCTGACTGAAAATTTTTCGGCAAGCTGTTCGTCCGTAATAAATGGATTTTCTTCAATCGTTGCTTGCAATAGACGTTGCCGTTCTCGCTTATTTCTTCTCATCTTCGATCCACCATCCGAATTATTACTAGGTACTAATAGTAGTATATAACACCCGTACTTCCATTTCAACAACTTTTAATCTAATTTTTCGCCGTTTAAAATGCCTGATTGTTGTAAATAGTCGCGAAGAAAGGCGTATTTATCGTCATGCCAAAACGCTTGCGAATCAACGAGGCGAGCAGCGTCTTGACGGGCAACTTCTAAAATGCGATAGTCGTGAACGATGTCGCCAAGACGAAATTCAGGCATGCCGCTTTGTTTCGTGCCGAAAAAATCGCCCGGTCCGCGCAGCTCTAAATCTTTTTCCGACAGCACAAAGCCGTCGTTCGTTTCCGTCATAATGCGCATGCGTTCTTTTCCCGTTTCTGACTTCGGATCAGCGACTAAAATGCAGTACGATTGGGCTTGTCCACGGCCAACTCGTCCGCGCAGTTGATGAAGTTGGGCAAGACCGAACCGATCGGCATCGTAAATAACCATAACGGTTGCGTTCGGGACGTTTACACCGACTTCGACAACGGTTGTAGATACTAAAATATGAATGTCGTTGGCGCTAAACGCTCGCATCACTTCTTCTTTTTCTTCTGAAGATAAGCGACCGTGCATTAATCCGATGCGATATCGCCCTTTATAGTAATGAGTAAGCATCGCATGGACATCGATTGCATTTTGAACATCGAGCTTTTCTGATTCTTCAATGAGCGGGCAAATGACGTATGCTTGATGTCCTGCATCAACTTGTTTAGCGATAAATTGAAATACGCGCTCAAGCATATCGTGCTTCACCCAGTACGTCTCGATCTTTTTTCTCCCTTTTGGCATTTCATCAATGATGGAGACGTCCATTTCTCCAAATGCTGTAATGGCCAGCGTGCGCGGAATGGGCGTCGCTGTCATAAACAATACATCAGGCGATTGTCCTTTCTCACGCAAAATGCGCCGCTGCTCCACCCCAAAACGATGTTGTTCGTCCGTAATGACCACTCCAAGTTTCGCAAAATTCACGTCGTCTTGAATGAGCGCGTGCGTACCAACAACGACATGTACTTCACCAGCTGCAAGTTGCTCAAGCAGCTGCTTTCGCCTTTTTCCTTTCACCGAGCTCGTCAACAGTCGGACGTCAATTCCCATCGGCTCAAGCAGCGCACGAAGCGATTCAGCATGCTGTTCAGCTAAAATTTCCGTCGGTACCATCAACGCCCCTTGATATCCTGACAAATGGACGGCATATAATGCGACGGCGGCGACAACTGTTTTCCCGGAACCGACATCTCCTTGAAGCAATCGATTCATGCGATATGGCGATCGTAAGTCTTGTACAATTTCACGCACAACGCGCTGCTGGGCGTTCGTTAGCGGAAATGGAAGCGATTGAATAAAAGCTTGAAGCTGTTCATCAGAAAAACGATGTGCGATGCCAGGCGACTGTTCGCGACGGTATTTTTTCAACGCTTGCATTTTCAATTGGAAAAGTAAAAATTCCTCATAAACGAGCCGGCGGCGCGCTTGCTTAAGTTGTTCGTGCGAAAGCGGCATATGAATCGCCCGAATAGCATCACGTTTTGAAACGAGCCGATACGCTTGCAGCAACTCGCTCGGCAATGGGTCGACGATCGCATCGCCGTATTGTTGTAACGCGAGCGCAATCAATCGGCGCATCCCTTTCACCGTCACATCGCCGCGTGTAGAATAGATCGGTTCTATTTCTTTTTGTTGTTTCATTTCACCGACATGTAAATGTTGTACGGTGATCATTTGCCGATGTTTATCCCATTTTCCTGTCATCGTCACCGTCTCATGCAAAGCAAGCTTCTTTTTTAAATATGGCTGGTTAAAGCAGACGGCTGTCACTAAAAAACGATCGACGAGCACGCGAAACGTCAACCGCGACTTTTTTTTACTATAATATGTAAGCACTGGCTCGCTATACACTTTGCCGACAATCGTCACTTTTTCATCATGTTTTGCTTCTTCTAACGGACATATACGATAATCTTCATAACGAAAAGGGAAGTGATACAACAGTTGTTCAATTGTATCAATTCCCATGTCATGAAGTGCAGCTGCTGTTTCTTCACCAATTCCTTTGACCGCTGTGACTGCTTGTTGTAGTATGTCACTCACGTTTTTCATTCGGCTTGCCGAAAATGCTCGCTTCGAATCGACGAGCAGTCGGCGTCGCCGCTAACCCTCCTTGTGCTGTTTCTTTTAAGGCGACTGGCATCGTTTGACCGATGCGGAACATCGCTTCAATGACTTCATCGCACGGAATGCGACTTTGTATGCCGGCAAGCGCCATATCGGCAGCGATCATCGCATTCGCTGCTCCGATGGCATTTCGCTTCACGCACGGCACTTCCACTAAACCTGCTACCGGATCACAGACGAGGCCGAGCATATTTTTTAAAGCGATCGCCATCGCTTCTGCCGCTTGTTTTGGCGTCCCTCCTGCCATCTCTACGAGCGCCGCCGCCGCCATGCCTGCCGCGGAACCGACTTCTGCCTGGCACCCTCCTGCTGCTCCCGAGATTGAGGCGTTATTTGCGACGACAAATCCGAACGCACCAGCGGTAAATAAAAACTCAACCATTTGTTCGCGCGTCGGGTTTAGTTTTTCCTTCACTGCAAACAACGTACCTGGAACGACCCCAGCGGAACCTGCTGTCGGCGTAGCGCAAATCATCCCCATTGCCGCGTTCACCTCGTTCGTGGCCATCGCCTTGCTGACGGCATCTAAAATCGTCTCTCCCGATAAAAATTGACCACGTGCAATGTATTGTTGCAAGCGAGTGGCGTCGCCGCCCGTTAATCCTGAATGCGAGCGGACGCCCGCTAATCCGAGCGCCACGGCTTGCTCCATCACTTGTAAGTTTTTCTCCATTTGAGCGATAATGTCCTCCCGGCTTCGCTCTGTCACTTCCATCTCTTGTCGAATCATCACTTCTGCAATTTTAATTTGCTCCCGTTCTGCCCGTTCAACAAGTTCTGCTACATTTCGAAACATCGTCGTCTCCCCTTTGCGCCGCTTTAGTCTACAATTTTTGTTACATCAATAATATGTGGCAACGTTTTTAATTGCTCTACAATCGCATCGTCAATATTTTGGTCTACTTCAATCGTCATGAGCGCTTGTTTTCCCTTTTCTTTGCGCGACACTTCCATATGGCCGATATTGATCGCATATTTCGCCAATACGTTAGCCACGCCTGCAATCGCTCCGTAACGGTCGTTATGCATAATTAAAAGCGCAGGATGATGACCGGACAGCTTTAGCTCAAATCCATTGAGTTCAATAATTTCGATTTTCCCGCCGCCAATAGAAATGCCGACTAGTTCAAGTTCCCCTTGGTCATCACCGAGGCGGATTTTTGCCGTGTTTGGATGGGGCGGAATCGCCTCTTCTTCATGGAACGTAATGCGAATGCCTTCTTGCTTGGCGATGTGCAACGACGTTTTCATCCGTTCGTCAAACGTATCGAAGTTTAATAAGCCGCCAACGATTGCCACATCTGTTCCATGCCCTTTATACGTTTCAGCAAACGAGCCGTAAAAGAAAATGTCAGCCCAAGCTGGCTTTCTCCCAAATAAACTGCGCGCCACTTTTCCGATGCGAACTGCTCCTGCCGTATGAGAGCTCGATGGACCGATCATAATAGGACCTATAATATCAAATACGCTCCGATATTTCATTTTCCATTCTCCCCTTTGTCATCTTCATGAAAAAGAAGGGGACGTTTTCCCCTTCTACTCAATTGCAAAAATAAATGGATATAACGGCTGGCCACCGCGATGTGTTTCCACTTCGACATGTGGGAATTGTCGTTCAACAAATTGAACAACGTGGGCGATTTGTTCATCCGTCGCATCTTCACCAGAAAGAATCGTTACAATTTCATCTTCCTCGCCAATCATATGAGTAAGCAACGTCTCAACAACGTAAGCAAGCTCTTGATGAGATACGACAATTTTCCCATCGGCAATTCCCATATAATCATCTTTATTGATTGCGACACCATCAATATTTGTATCGCGCACAGCGAACGTCACTTGTCCCGTTCTGACGCGGGCAAGCGCCTCGGTCATCGCTTTTTCGTTTTCTTCTTTTGGTACGGAAGGGTTAAACGAGAGCAAAGCTGTCATTCCTTGTGGGACAGTTTTCGATGGAATGACGACAACGTGGCATGAAGCGACGGAAGCGGCTTGTTGAGCTGCTAAAATAATATTTTTATTGTTCGGCAGCACAAATACTGTTTCCGCGTGTACTTCTTCAATCGCCTTCACAATATCTTCTGTGCTCGGGTTCATCGTTTGTCCGCCTTCGATCACAGCATGGGCACCGATGCTGTGAAACAGTTCAGCGATGCCATCCCCCATCGCTACCGCAACGATGCCGTACGGGATGCGCTCTTGTTTTTTCGGCGGTTGCGCCTCTTGATGGACAATATTCGCATGCTGTTCGCGCATGTTTTCGATTTTTATGTTAATTAAACTTCCGTAACGTTGCGCGTAGGTAAGCACTTCACCCGGTTGTTCAGCGTGAATGTGTACTTTGACTAGTTCATCATCTGCAATGACGAGCAGAGAGTCACCAAAGCGGCTTAAATCTTGACGAAACGCCTCCTCGCTGAACGGGTGTTTCGCTACTTTTTCTTGCTCAAATTTCACCATAAATTCCGTACAATAACCAAATTCAATATCTTCGGCGCTTATATGGCTTTGAACGCTACGATGATGTTCGGTACGAACGAGTTGCTCCATCGATACCGTTTCCGCCTGTGCGACCGTCTCGCCTTTTAATGCGGCCAAAAACCCTTCGTACACAAAGACGAGCCCTTGTCCACCGCTATCAACGACGCCTACTTCCTTTAGCACAGGAAGCAAATCTGGCGTACGTTTAAGCGACGCTTTCGCTTCTTTTAACGTTTCCTCCATCACGACAACGATGTTTGTTTCTTTTTTTGCAACAGCAACAGCCCGTTTCGCTGCGTCTTTGGCAACCGTTAAAATCGTTCCTTCGACCGGCTTCATGACAGCTTTATACGCCGTCTGAACTCCCGCTTCTAGCGCAGCTGCAAACTCTTTGCTGTTGACTTCGCTTTTTTGCTCAATTGCTTTCGCAAATCCGCGAAACAATTGGGATAAAATGACGCCTGAGTTTCCGCGCGCGCCCATTAACAGCCCTTTTGCTAAGGAGCTCGCCACTTTGCCGATATGGTCAGATACGTGATTTTTTACTTCTTTCGCACCAGACGTCATCGACAAGTTCATATTCGTTCCTGTATCTCCGTCTGGAACTGGGAAGACGTTTAATGCGTCAACTGTTTTTGCATTGTTTGCTAAATGTGCCGCGCCTTGCAACACCATTTGCGCAAAGCGTTTCCCCTCTAATGTTGTAATTGCCACCGACTATTTCCTCCTCACTTACGGATTCGTGACACGAACCCCTTGAACGTAAATGTTGATCGATTGAACAGATAAGCCTAACGTTTTATCTAGCGTATACTTTACTTTCGTTTGTACGTTGTGCGCTACTTCGGAAATTTTCGTGCCGTAGCTAACGATGACGTATAAATCAATATGCACTTCATCGTTTTCTTGACGCACAACAATTCCTTTCGCAAAGTTTTCGCGACGTAACATTTCAGCAATTCCGTCTTTCAGTTGGTTTTTTGATGCCATGCCGACAATGCCGTAACAATCGACTGCCGCTCCTCCAGCAATTGCTGCAATGACATCGTTGCTAATTTCAACACGACCATATTTCGTTTGTAATTCAATGGACATCGCTCAAGTCCCCTTTCTTATTAGGTAGCTAACGCCATTGTACTATACTCGGCTTATTTTTAAAAGCTTCTACCCATAGTATATTTACCCGAAACAGAAAACGGATGTCAAGGTTATTTTCTTGAAACAGTTGATCGCAAGTATTGCAATCCGTTTTTATGTATGATAAATTATAGTAGTGTTTTGAGCACGTAGTTTGGCAAGTGAGGAGGGAAACAAAATGGCAAAATGCTTTGTGACTGGTAAGAAAAAATCATTCGGAAACGCTCGTTCTCACGCAATGAATGCGAGCCGCCGCACATGGAAAGCAAACCTTCAAAAAGTTCGCATTTTAGTTGACGGAAAGCCAAAGCGCGTTTGGGTTTCTGCTCGCGCATTAAAATCCGGAAAAGTAGAACGTGTGTAATAGAAAAAAGCACCAATCATTTGGTGCTTTTATCCTTTTTTAAACGAGTTTAACATCGCCCGTACAATCCCACCTAAAAACTTCGGCAACTTAATCGTATAAAATTTCATGATCATTCCCTCCCCTACTGTGCACACTCTTCCACCATTATATTCATCTCCGCACAAATCGTACCTCGAAGCGTTATTTTTCATCCTTGCTTCTTATCATCATTAATATGCCTTCAGTAAATGAAAAAGTACCAAAATGATGGATAAGTTCGTTGCTGACGCATAATGTCGATCCGAGCGGCACATCGTGCGCATCGAGCGGATATTTAAACCCACGAAGCGTCAACGCGCGAATCGGGGTCAACGGAATAAATGAAACATACCGGTATTCATCTTTTTTAGCAACGACATGTTTTCCGCTGCGATGAAGCGTAACGATATTTTGACGATCAATTAACTCAATTTGTCCGTCTTCTCCCTTAAATAATAGTTGAACGTTACCGAATAAATGGTCGAGCCGTCCCCCTGTCGCTCCAAACAATCGAATTTTTTCCGCTTCTTGTTCAAGCGCCCAATCGAGAGCAATGTCTGTATCCGTTTGATCTTTTTCAGACGGCCATATGTCGATGTGTGGCAATTGCGTTTGTAATTGTTGCAACTCTTGTTCGCTTATGGAATCAAAATCTCCGAACGCCTTTCTCGGCACGATGCCTTCAGCTAGCAACGTCAAGACGCCGCGATCGACCCCTATCCAGTATACATATTCGTTATCATATGCAGACAAATGCGGCAATACATTCGTTGGTCCACCCGCAACAATATGGATAATCAATTCACCCACCTCCTAATAAAGAAGGATGTGTCAAGATGACACACCCTCACGAATTGTACGAATCGCCTGTGCGCGATCGGCTTGGTTATAAATAGCTGATCCCGCAACGAGAACGTTCGCACCTGCTTCCACGCAAAGTTTAGCCGTTTCGGCGTGAATGCCACCGTCTACTTCAATTTCAGCAGAAAGCCCTCGTTCGCGAACGAGCGTTGCGCATGCACGAATTTTTGGCAACACAGCTGGAATAAACGATTGTCCGCCAAATCCTGGATTGACCGTCATAAATAAAACTAAATCTACATCTTCCATGACGTGTTCAATCATTGTCAACGGCGTATGCGGATTTAATGCGACACCCGCCTTTACACCATGCTCTTTAATAAGATGAATCGTGCGATGTAAATGCGGACAAGCTTCAACGTGCACAGTTAAATAGTCAGCACCTGCTTTTGCGAACGTCGGAATATAGCGATCTGGCTGTTCAATCATTAAATGAACGTCGAGCGGCAATTTCGTTACAGGGCGGATCGCTTCAACGATGAGCGGTCCAATTGTCATGTTCGGGACGAAATGACCGTCCATGACATCGACATGAATGTAATCGGCTCCTCCGCGCTCGACGTCTACAATTTCTTCGCCAAGCTTAGCAAAGTCGGCAGATAAAATAGATGGCGCAATTTTAATCATATTTAATACCTCGGCTTTCGTTCCTTAATTTCTTCCATAAAGCTAACGTAATGTTCGTAGCGGTAAGGAGGAATGTCTCCTGATGCGAGCGCTTCTTTTACCGCACATTTCGGTTCGGCTGTATGCGTGCAACCGCGAAACTTGCAATCGTCGCTTCTCGCAACAAACTCTGGAAAACAAAGCGGCAATTGTTCGAGCTCTATCTCATCAAATTCTAGCGCGCTAAACCCCGGTGTATCTGCAACGAAACCACCGCCGATTTCGATTAACTCGACATGCCTTGTCGTATGTTTTCCGCGTCCGAGGTGATGGGAAATGTCGCCCGTTTTCAATTGCAATTCCGGGCGCAATGCATTTAATAAAGACGACTTCCCAACACCTGACTGCCCAGCAAACACAGATACTTTCCCTTCAAAATATGGCAACAGCGCTTCAACAGTTTCGCGCGTTTGAACAGACACTTGTAATACATCGTATCCAATTTGGCGATAGTCACGAATATACTGTTCCAGACGCGGCTTCGTTTCATCATCCACTAAATCCATTTTGCTTACGACTATAATCGGACGAATGCCTTTAGACTCAATTAATACGAGAAAGCGGTCCAACAACCCTGGGCTAAAATCTGGCTCAACGGCCGAGAACACTAAAATAGCTTGATCGATATTGGCAATCGGAGGGCGGACAAGCTCATTTTTCCGCTCAAACACATCTAATATGTAGCCCTCTCGCTCATTTTCTGCCTGAAAAACGACATAATCGCCGACAAGCGGGGTTACTTTCCGCTTGCGAAACACCCCGCGCCCTCGGCATTGATACACTTGGCCGTCACTTAATACGTAGTAAAAGCCGCTTAGTGCTTTAATAATTTTTCCTTCTGCCATAACTCCCCTCCTTTTACGGTGTTTCCGGGTACGGTACAATGCCTTCGCGAACGACCGTATCGTTAACGACGACGCGATAACGTCCTTGCGTTCCTTGTTGAATAACGAACTCGACGCGCTCTTTCATCGTTTTCGTTAGTCGATATCGTTTGTACGGTTCAGAAAATTGGCGATTGGCATCTTCAATGTACAATTCGGCAATGACAGCTTCCCCGTCTTCGCTCGCTGTAGGCTCGTATGGAATCTCGATTTCTTGGACGACTTTTTTTGTCGTCACCGGTTCCTTTCCGAGCGAAATGACGACGGTAACGGTCGCTCCTTTCTCCAGTCTCGCATTCGCTTGCGGCGTTTGGGAAATGACGAGCCCTTTTTCGACCGTGTCGGAATATTGCTGTTTGACGATGACGTACAGCTGTTGATCTGCCGCATAATCGCGCACGCTTTTTTCCGTGTACCCTGTTAAATCTTTTAAAATAATTTTTTCTGGTCCAAGGCTAACTGTAAAGCGTACTTCTGTTTCTTCAGGTACAACTTTTTCATTTGGAAGCGGAAATTGATCGATAATCGTTCCTGCCGGTTCGTCGCTATATACTTCTTTTTTACTAATAAGCAAATACTTTTCGGCGCGCAGTTGCGGTTCAACGTCGCTTATTTGCTCACCGATATAATTTTTAAACTCGACCTTTTTCTTTCCTATGCTTTTATAAATGGTGATCGCTGTACCTAATTTGACCATTTTCCCGGCCGACGGGGTCGTGCGAATGACGTTTCCCGCTGCGATGTCATCATGCTCTTCTTCAATCGTTTCTTCAATTTTTAATCCTAGCTTCGTCAATTCCGCGATCGCTTCGTCGTAATTTTTGTCTGTCATATCTGGAACGGTGACATCTTTCGGGAAAAACACGTTCGGAATCCATGTGACCGCACTCACTCCGATACCGATGAGCGAAAGAAGTAAAACAGTTAAAGCGATCATCCATTTTTTTTGCCGCTTTTCTTTTGGAATCGACACGTTTTCCTTTTTTTCTGATGCGGGAGATAGCGGCGGTTTCACGACCGGAATGACTTTCGTCTCTTCATCGTCATCTTCCGTCGGCAAAGAAAATTTTTCTTCGTTCATCCGCTCCGGCAAAAGAGCGGTACGAATATGTTGTTGCATGTCTAGCGCGCTGTTGTAGCGATGCAACGGATTTTTTGCTGTCGCTTTCAACACAATGTTTTCTACGCTTTGCGGAACGTTCGGGTTCCACCGCCGAACAGACGGCGTCTCAGTTTGTAAATGTTTTAATACGATTGCTACAGCAGATTCACCAGAGAACGGTAAATGACCTGTTAACAGCTCAAACATGACAATGCCGAGTGAGTAAATATCCGACTTTTCTGTCGCCATGCCGCCTTTCGCTTGTTCAGGCGATAAATAATGAACAGACCCAAGCACAGAATTCGTCTGCGTAATCGTCGTCGAACTTAACGCAACAGCGATGCCGAAATCCGTTACTTTAATTGTTCCGTCTTCTGCCACTAAAATGTTTTGTGGCTTAATGTCGCGATGAATGACTCCGTTTTGATGAGCGTGGGCAATCGCTCCTGTTAATTCATCCATAATGCGCAACGCTTCTTGAACAGATAGAGGAGCACGCTGTTGAATGTATTGTTTCAACGTGCAACCACGCACATATTCCATCACCATGTAATAAATGCCGTCATCTTCTCCGACGTCATAAATGGTCACAATATTTTCATGGTTCAAGCTTGTCGCCGCTTGCGCTTCACGACGAAAACGTTTAATAAATAAATGATCGTTAACAAAATCTAAGCGCAACACTTTCACAGCAACGTCGCGATCTAAAATCATGTCCCTCGCTAAGTAAACGTTCGCCATCCCGCCGCCGCCGATCAATTGCAACACTTTATACCGATCGTTCAATCGTTTACCGATGAGCACGGGCGATCACCTACTTTCACTCACATCTAAAAATTGCACGATCGCTAACGTAATGTTATCTTCACCACCATGCTCGTTTGCCACATCAATGAGCGCTTGCGCTTTTTCTTCGAGCGAGCGATCGGACGTAAGTAAGTCGACCATCGTCTGTTCAGTCACTTTGTTTGACAGCCCGTCAGAACAAAGCAACAACATATCTCCTTCTTCAACAGAAACCGTTTTTACGTCCAATTGAATCGTCTGTTCTGTTCCGAGCGCGCGCAATAGAACATGTCTACGCGGATGATATTCCGCATCTTCTTTCGATAGTTGTCCGCTTTTGACGAGCTCATTGACAAGGGAATGATCTTCTGTCATTTGTTGAAACCCGTTCGCATTTAATACGTAGCACCGGCTATCTCCAATATGCCCGATCGTTGCAAATTGTTTCGTGCAAATGGCTGCCACAATCGTTGTGCCCATGCCTTGGCAATGATCGTTCGTTTGGGAGTGAAAAAATAGCGATTCGTTTACTTTCGTGACGTGTTCTTTTAACCACGCTTCCGCTTGCTGAGGGGATGCGATTTCTTCCGTCTCTTCCCAAAACTGTTTTAATTGCGTCATCGTCATTTCACTCGCTACATCGCCAGCACGGTGACCACCCATCCCATCGGCGACAACAGCTAAATAATTTCCAGCTTTATTCATAAACACGCCGCCGTTATCTTCGTTATGCGACCTCATTTTACCGATATCCGTCTGAAAAACCGCCTTCATACATGCACGACACTCACACGAGTATCGCTTCCTCCCTTCTGTATGTGTATCCCGTTTACGCTTTCGTTTCTTCTTTCCGCTCCTTCGCTCTTAGCTGCCCGCACGCCGCATCAATGTCATGCCCTTGTTCACGGCGAATCGTGACGTTAATGCCATGCTTTTTCAACGTCTTTTCAAACGCAAAAATTTGCTCGCGCGGCGTGCGAACGTAATTGCGTTCCGGCACATAGTTCACCGGAATTAAATTCACATGGCATTTTAATCCTTTAATTAGCTTCGCTAGCTCTTCTGCATGTTCAATTTGGTCGTTTACTCCGCCAAATAAACCGTATTCAAACGTGACGCGCCGCCCTGTTTTTTCGATGTAATAACGTACCGCTTCCATTAATTCTGGCAATTTATAGGCGCGGTTAATTGGCATAAGCTTCGTGCGCAATTCTGTATTTGGCGCATGCAATGAAATCGCAAAGTTAATTTGCATATTTTCATCGGCAAATTGATAAATTTTCGGAATAATGCCGCTCGTTGAAACCGTAATATGACGCGCGCCGATATGCAGCCCTTTCGGATGGTTGACAATTTTTAAAAACTTCATCAGTTCATCATAGTTGTCGAACGGCTCGCCAATGCCCATCACGACGATGCTGCTGACGCGCTCATTCGTTTCATCAAGCGCTTTTTGTACTTTGACGACTTGCGCAACAATTTCACCCGCTTGTAAATTTCGTTTTAATCCGCCTAACGTCGAAGCACAAAACGTACAGCCGATTCGGCAACCAACTTGGGTCGTGACACAAATGGAATTCCCGTAGTCATGGCGCATCAGCACCGTTTCGATCGAATAGCCGTCGTGAAGTTCAAATAAAAACTTCATCGTGCCGTCTTTTGACGTTTGCTGCACGAGCGTGTTCAGCGTCGTGATGACAAAATGCTCATTTAGCCGTTCGCGTAACGTTTTTGGAATGTTCGTCATCTCGTCAAATGACGCAACTCGTTTTTGGTATAGCCATTCAAATATTTGCGTGGCGCGAAACGGCTTTTCTCCTTGCTGTTCCACCCAACTTTGCAAGTCTTCTAAACGCATCGAGTAAATGGATGGTTTCATATCATTTCACCTTTCTTTTCAATGTTGCGATAAAAAATCCGTCGCTACATACGTAATGTGGAAGCAATTGCAACATGCCGTCATGCACATATGGTGCAACCGATGACGGGAGACGGGAAGCGAGCTTTTCGTCGCGCTCATATTGAGGATGCTCATGTAAAAACTTAGCGATCACCTGTTCATTTTCTTCCCGGTCGACTGTGCATGTGCTATATACGAGCGTTCCGCCACGTTTTAATAGCGGAGCAACCGCCCGTAAAATGTCCAATTGAATGTTGGCAAGCTGCGCGACATCTGTTTCGTTTTTCGCATATTTAATTTCTGGCTTTCGACGAATGACGCCAAGCCCTGAGCACGGGGCATCGACTAATATGCGGTCAAACGTTTCGGCATGAAATTGCGTATAGGCTTGACGACTATCGAGTTGTTTCGCTTCAATATTCGACAAATGCAGCCGTTTTGCCTGCTGTTCAATGAGTTTTACTTTATGGTCGTGAATGTCTAACGCAACGACGCGCCCGCGACCGTTCATTCGTTCAGCAATATGCGTTGTTTTTCCACCCGGCGCGGCGCAACAATCTAAAACGACGTCCGTCTCATTTGGGGAAAGAGCATAAGCGACGAGCATCGAACTTTCATCTTGAATGGTAATGAGCCCTTCGTGAAACACGCTCGTTTTCGCAGCGTTTCCGTTTGTCATTTTTATCCCTGCCGGCACGACGGAAGAAGGAACAGCGTCAATGTCTTCTTGTTTTAAGCGAGCGATCACTTCTTCAACTGTTGCGCGCATCGTGTTGACGCGAGCGGTTTGTTCAGGCGGTAAGTTGTTCGTTTCACACATGCGTTTCGTCTCATCCCAGCCGAACTGTTCGACCCATCGACGTACGAGCCAAAGCGGATGGCTCGTTGCAATGGCGAGACGTTCGAGGTCATCTTTCACTTCATCGAATGAACGCACCCCTTGGCGCTGAATGGAGCGCAATACGCCATTCACGAGCGAGGCGATGCCGCGATGCCCTCTCCGCTTAGCGATTTCTACCGCTTCAAACAACACGGCGCGATCAGGAATACGATCTAAATATATCATTTGATAAAGCGACATCCGTAGCAACATGCGCACCCAATGTTCAATTTTCCCTTTCATAAACGGTTGTAAATAGTAATCGAGCGTATCGCGACGTTGTATTGTTCCGTACACTAATTCTGTTAAAAGCGCCACGTCTTGGGGGGATAATTTGTTCGTTTCAATCGTATGATGTAATGATAAATGGCTATATGCCCGTTTTTTTTCAATATCTACTAGCACATCTAATGCTAAGTTTCGCACGTTTTTTTTACTCATTCGCCCCTCCTAATACTGTCCCAATTTCAATCGTCGTGCCGCGCAAAAAGTCAGTCGCACTCATTTTTCGCTTTCCGGCCGGTTGCAGCTCGGTTATTTTTATCGCTGTTCCGTTTCCTGTCGCAACGATGATGCCATCTTTCTCAACGGCGACCATCGTGCCCGGTTTTGCTGGGGAAGGAGCTGGCACTTTTTCTCCCCACCAAATTTTCCAACGTTCATCACCATATGTCGTATAAGCGACAGGCCACGGATTCATGCCGCGAATATGGTTGTAAATGTCTTCCCCATCTTTTTCCCAATCAATTCGTTCTTGTTCTGGTTTAATGTTGTACGCAAACGTCGCTTTGGCGTCGTCTTGCTTGATCGGTGTAATGTCACCGCGAAGCAATTTCGGAATCGTCTCAGAAAGCAGTTTCGCCCCAGCTTCGCTCAGCTTATCGTGCAACGTCCCGACCGTATCGCGTTCGTCAATCGGCACTTCCACTTGCGTCAATATGTCGCCTGCATCTAGTTTTTCAACCATATACATAATTGTAATACCCGTTTTTTCTTTCCCTTGCAAAATGGCATAATGAATCGGTGCCCCTCCGCGCAGCTCTGGCAAAAGCGACGCATGAACGTTAATGCAGCCGTACTTTGGCGCGTCAAGGAGCGGCTTCGGTAAAATTTGTCCAAATGCCGCCGTTACGATAAGATCCGGTTGCAAGGCGAGCACTTGCTCGTATTGTTCGCGTTCGCGAATTTTTGTCGGCTGCAATACAGGAATGCCGTATGATTGTGCTGTCACTTTCACAGGAGGTGGCGTCAACTGTTGTTTCCTCCCTTTCGGTTTGTCGGGCTGCGTCACGACGCCAACGACGTTGTAGCCATCTTCCACGAGCTGCTCTAAAACGGGGACAGCAAAATCGGGCGTGCCCATAAATACGATGTTCATCCGTCGATCTCTCCTTCTTCATAATAGCGAATAACTTTTGACGTAAATAAGATGCCGTGCAAATGGTCAATTTCATGTTGTAACGCGCGCGCTAAAAAACCGGTCGCTTCAATTTCAAACGGGCGCCCACGGCGGTTTTGCGCACGTACTTTTACGTATTGAAAACGCTTCACTTCCCCAAATAGTCCTGGAAAACTTAAACATCCTTCTGGCCCGATTTGTTCGCCGCTCTGTGCAACGATGATAGGATTGATTAATTCGATGCGCCCGTGACGGTCACCGACGTCAACGATTGCAATTTGTTGATCGATGCCGATTTGCGGAGCAGCTAAGCCGACCCCATCGGCCGCCATCATCGTATCGTACATATCGTTTAGTAGCTTAGTTAGCTTTCGGTCAAATACGGTGACCGGCTGACAAACGGTTTCTAAAATAGGTGCTGGATAAGTCACAATCGGTAAAATAGCCAAAACAGTTCCTCCTACATCATCATATATGGATTTAAATCGACTGTAATCGTTACATCGCCGCGCGCCATTTCACGCTGATAATGTTCAATGATCGTGCGGAGCGCTGTTGTTAAGTGCGCTTCCCGCTTGTATTTTATCATGCATTGGTAACGATATCTATCGTTCATGCGCGCAATCGGGGAAGCGACTGGTCCAAGCACAACCGCTTCATCGGATAAATGTTTCTTCAAATGAGCAACAATTTTCTCTGCTATACTTACTCCTTTGAGCGGATCAAGATGCGCTACTGTAATAAGCGTTAAGTAGTAAAATGGCGGATACCCATGCTTTTTCCGATTGATCATTTCACGCTCATAAAATGCTTCAAAATGATGATCGGCAGCGAGCTGAATGCTGTAATGTTCTGGCGTATACGTTTGAATAACGACTTCGCCAGGAAGATGATGCCTTCCTGCCCTTCCGCTCACTTGCGTCAACAGTTGAAACGTTTTTTCCGCCGCGCGAAAATCAGGCACGTGGAGCATCGTGTCAGCAGCTAACACACCGACTAATGTAACGTTCGGAAAATCAAGCCCTTTGGCGATCATTTGTGTTCCGAGTAAAATGTCTGCTTTTCCTTCTCCAAATTCATTCAACAATCGTTCATGCGCTCCCTTTCGGCTCGTCGTATCGACATCCATGCGAATGACGCGCGCTTCGGGGAGAAGCTTTGTTAATTCTTCTTCGACTTTTTGTGTCCCAGTCCCAAAAAAGCGAATATGCTCGCTTTGGCAAGCAGGGCAATGCGAAGACATGCGTTGTTCATAACCGCAATAATGGCATTTTAGTTGCTGTTGGACGCGATGATACGTGAGTGAGATGTCGCAATGCGGACATTGAATGACATGACCGCAATCACGGCACATCACGAAAGATGAATAGCCACGACGATTTAAAAATAAGACGGATTGTTCTCCTTTTCGTAACCGCTCCGTTAATTTTTCAAATAAAAGACGGGAAAACATCGAACGATTCCCTGCTCGCAATTCTTCTCGCATATCGACAATATCAACAGGGGGGAGCGCATGATCGTTCATGCGCTTCGTTAACGTCACTTGCTTGTATACCCCTTTTTTCGCACGCGCAAACGATTCAAGTGATGGCGTGGCGCTGCCGAGCACGACAGGGCAGCGATGATAGCGGCCGCGAAAAATAGCAACATCGCGCGCGTGATAGCGCGGTGACTCTTCTTGTTTGTAGCTCGTTTCATGTTCCTCATCAATAATGATGATGCCAATGTTTTCAAACGGTGCGAAAATGGCCGATCGTGCCCCTACGACAAGTTGTACTTCTTTTCTCTGAATTTTTCGCCACTCATCGTACTTTTCACCAAGCGATAAGCCGCTATGCAAAACGGCTACTTTTGAGCCGAATCGTTCTTTAAACCTTTTCACCATTTGCGGAGTAAGCGAAATTTCAGGCACGAGCACAATGGCTTCTTTTCCTTTTTTTAGGACGAGGTCAATCGCTTGCATGTACACTTCCGTTTTTCCGCTTCCTGTAACACCGTACATTAAAAAAACGTCGTGAACGTCTTGCGCGATAGCTTGTCCGATATCGTGTAGCGCTTGTTGCTGTTCATCCGTTAAGGCGAGCGGCGTTGTTTTCGCAAATGATTGGTTCGCATACGGATCGCGATATACTTCTTTCTCTTTTACGACAACGAGCTGTTTGTTGACGAGGGATTGAACGGTTGATCGAGTGCTATTTGTCTCATGCAACAACTGTTTTAACGGTAAAGCGCGTGCCGTAAGCAAACGTTCAAGCACTTGCTTTTGTTTGATCGATTGCTTTGGAAGCGACGTAAATATACGCGTCACATGTTCGTCACTTCCACACAATTCAACCCACTTCTCCTTCTTTATTTTTCCTTTTTCTTCGACACGATAAACGACTTCAATATGACCGTTTGCAATTTCTTTTTGTAACAGGCGTACATATCGTGTTTTTTCAACTTCGCTCCACGGAATCGTCAGGCGGTCGCCAAATAGCGCCCGTACATCTTCATGGACGAGCGATATATGTCGCTCGATTAAACGAATGTCTTTCTCATATTTTGCTTTCATCGCCGCAGGTAACATCGCTTGAAATGCTGACACCATGAAACAAAGCGTCGTTTCGGCAAGCCATTTCCCTAATTGAAGCAATTCCTCATGAAAGACGGGAACGACGTCAAAGAGAGAATGGATAGGCTTTAACTGTTCGAGCGGCATATCGGTCGTTTCTTTCACTTCAATGACAAACCCTTGTAATAAGCGAGCGCCAAACGGCACGGTGACACGCATCCCGGCTTGCACAACGCCGACGAGTTCAGCTGGGATGATATAGTCAAACGGGCGATCGGTTTGACTCGCAGGAATGTCAACGATGACAGAAGCGATCGTCATAGGCGTCCCTCAATTTCATTATAAACTTCGCGTAAAATTTCTTTTGCTACTTCCGATTTCGGTAAAAGCGGAAGCGGCTTTGCTGTTCCGTCCCGTTTAAATATCGTGACAATATTTGTATCTGTCCCGAAACCTGCCCCTTCTTGAACGACGTTATTGGCGACAATCATATCCGCGTTTTTGCGCGCTAACTTATCTTTTGCGTATCGTTCAACATCGTTCGTCTCCGCCGCAAAACCGACTAAAAATTGATGCGTTTTTTGTTCGCCGAGCGTTTGTAAAATATCGATCGTTCGCTCTAACACGACCGTATAATCCCCTTGTTGTTTTTTTATTTTATTATCAGCGACATATTTCGGGCGATAGTCCGCTACGGCAGCTGTTTTGATGACGATATGACTATCGTGAAAATGCTTCATCACTTCTTCATACATTTGTTGCGCGCTTTCCACGCGAACGACGTCTACACCAGCAGGGCTAGGAAGCGATGTCGGTCCCGAAACGAGGACGACATCCGCACCAAAGTCGCGCGCTACTTCGGCGAGCGCATAGCCCATTTTTCCTGTTGAATGATTGCTGAAAAAGCGGACAGGATCGAGCTTTTCGCGCGTCGGGCCAGCGGTTATGAGCACTTTTTTTCCTTTCAACAACGCCTCTGTCGCCAGATGTTGTTCAAGCAGCGAAACAATCGTTTCTGGCTCTTCTAACCGCCCTTTGCCTACATAGCCGCACGCGAGCGGCCCTTCAGCCGGTTCTATGAAGCGATAGCCAAACGACTGCAACGTACGCATATTTTGCTGTACAGCCGAATGTTCGTACATATGGACGTTCATTGCTGGCGCGAGCCAAACCGGCGCTTTCGTCGCAAGTAAAACGGTTGTGACCATGTTATCCGCTATGCCGTGCGCGAGTTTGGCGATCGTGTTTGCGGTCGCAGGGGCAACGAGTACGACATCTGCCCAATCAGCTAAATCAATGTGCGCAATGACATCTGGCTTCTTTTCATCAAACGTATCGACGTACACTTCGTTTTTGGATAGCGCTTGAAACGTAAGTGGTGTAACGAATTGGCGAGCAGCTTCGGTCATGACGACTTTGACGTTCGCTCCCGCTTGTACAAGTTTGCTTGTGAGCGCTGCCGCTTTATATACGGCAATGCCACCTGTCACGCATAATAAAACGTTTTTTTGTTGAAGCATCGACGTTGCCCCTTTCATACGGTATTTGTAAAAAAATAACAACCTAAAACTAGGTTGTCGTAAATTGTTTATTGCGTTGCTTCTTCTTCGCTAACGACTTCAATATGACCTGCCGCAATTTCTTCTAGCGCCTTGCCAACAAACTTTTTCGATACAGGTTTTTCAATCGTTAAATCATTTTTTACTTGCAGTTGGCGCGCGCGTTTTGCCGCAACCGTTACGAGCGTATATTTGGAATCTAGTTTCGTCATAAGTAAATCAATCGAAGGATATAACATGTCACTCAGCCTCCAACATCTTTTTATATCGTTGTGCGACGCGTTCACGCCGGCAATGTTCTGCCACGACAATTGCTTTAATGCGTTCACAAGCAAGCTCGACTTTGTCGTTTTCGACGACGTAATCGTACGCATCCATCATTTCTAATTCTTCTTTTGCCGCCTTTAAACGATCGCGAATAAGCTCTTCTGATTCCGTTCCGCGCGTCTCAATTCGCTTTCGCAATTCGCTTAAACTTGGCGGGGCTAAGAAAATAAAGAGCGCCTCTGGGAACACTTTGCGAACTTGCATCGCTCCTTGCACTTCAATTTCTAAAAAGACGTCTTTTCCTTCTTGTAACGTCTTTTCTACGTACTCAATTGGCGTACCGTAATAATTGCCAACATATTCTGCCCATTCTAGCAACTCATTGTTGCGAATCATGTGTTCAAACTGTTCGCGCGTTTTGAAAAAGTAATCGACACCGTCCACTTCGCCTTCGCGCGGCTGGCGCGTTGTGACGGAAATGGAATATTGCAATTGAATATCTGGCTGCGAAAATAACGCTTTTCGTACCGTTCCTTTCCCAACGCCAGACGGTCCCGATAAAACGATTAATAATCCTCGTTCTTTCACGTTTATCCCTACCCTTCTATCATAAACAAACTACTCCACATTTTGCACTTGTTCTTTAATTTTTTCAAGGGCGCTTTTCATTTCAACGACTTCCGAAGCAATATGGCGGTCATTCGCTTTCGAACCGATCGTATTCATTTCGCGATTCAGTTCTTGGACGAGAAAGTCAAGCTTGCGCCCGACAGCCCCACCTTGTGAGACGATGCGACGAAACTGTTCAATATGGCTATATATGCGTTTTAATTCTTCATGAATATCGACTTTTTCCGCAAACAAAGCGACTTCCATCAACAGCCGTTGCTCATCTACAACACCTTGCACAAATTCTTGCATTCGTTTATGTATGCGATCGCGATAAGAAGCGACGACCGTTGGCGCGAGCTGTTCAATGCGACGGGCACCTTGTTCAATCGTTTCAAGTTGCGCAAGCAGATCGGCTAAAAGCGCTTTTCCTTCCCGTTCGCGCATATGCTTCAGCTGTTCGACCGCTTCTTTTGTCGCTTGTAAAAGCAAAGAGAGAAGCGTATCGTTTTCGAGCGGTTGCTCTGTCATTTCGACCGCACCTGATAGCATATGTACAACATCTCGAAGCGATACATCGTCCGTCAAGTGAAACCGACTGCGCACATCGGTCAGCAGACGATAATACGCATCGACAAGTTGCCAATCGACATGAACGGTCCGTTCAACAAGTTGTTCTCCTTCGATGGTAATCAATACTTCAATACGTCCACGTGCAATATGTTCTGTAATGACTCTTTTTATTTTATCTTCAAACATCATCCACTGTCTAGGCATGCGGATCGAAATTTCGCAAAAACGGTGGTTAACCGATTTCATTTCCACCGTGACGCTTATGTTTTCATTTTCTTTTTTTGCCCGACCAAACCCTGTCATGCTGACGATCATATTCTCACATCCATCGTACATATGAAATAAAAGAAGGTAATAGATGAGCTCCATTACCTTCCCCTATTATAGCATATATCACTATATAGCGAAAACATTTCATGCACGTCTGCGCGCAAATAATGAGCCGGCCAATAAAAATGTTGGAATGGACGATAACCCAACAATAAGCAACCAATCCGTTAGCGGGAGCGAAACGGTATGGAAAATCGGCTGAAGCGGTGGATAATAAATGACAATAAGCAACAACAACAGCGACGACAACACGGCGAACACTAAATACATATTTTCAAACGGATTGCGGTGAAACACGGACCGTTCGCTTCGGCAATCGAAAACGTGAATAAGTTGGGCAAGTACAAGCGTCGCGAAGGCGACGGTTTGCGCATACGTCAAATCTTCAGGATGACGCGTATGCACGACGAGAAAAGCAAGAAGTGTCACGATGCCGATTAAAAACCCACGGCTAACAATTTTCCAACCGAGCCCGCGCGCAAAGACGCCCTCTTTCGGATGGCGCGGCGGTCGTTTCATGACGTTATCTTCCGCAGGATCTAAGCCGAGCGCCATCGCCGGCAGCCCATCGGTCACGAGATTGACCCATAAAATTTGAATCGGAACGAGCGGAAGGGGAAGCGCTAAAATCATCGCAAACAACATAACTAAAATTTCACCGACGTTTGATGCAAGCAAGTAGCGAATAAATTTACGAATATTTTCATAAATGTTTCGCCCTTCTTCAATCGCTGCTTTAATCGTCGCGAAGTTATCATCTAACAGCACGAGCGATGCTACTTCTTTTGATACGTCCGTTCCGGTCACGCCCATCGTGATGCCGATGTTCGCTGTTTTAATTGCCGGGGCATCGTTAACACCATCGCCTGTCATCGCGACGATATGCCCTCGTTTTTGCAACGCTTGCACAATTTTTAATTTATGTTCTGGTGATACGCGAGCAAAGACGTACACATCTTCAACGACGTCTTCTAGTTCATCGACAGACAACGTCGATAACGTTTTGCCGTCCATCACTTTTCCATTTGGCGGCAACATGTGAAGCTGCTGGGCGATCGCTTTCGCGGTTAAAATGTGGTCGCCTGTAATCATCACCGTTTTAATGCCCGCTTTTTTACATTCCGCAATCGCTTGTTTCACTTCTTTTCGCGGCGGATCGATCATTCCTTGTAAGCCGACAAACGTTAAATCGCTCTCTGCTTTCGTTTCATCGTTCACCTTTTCTGTAGGTGAAAGCGGCCGATATGCGATCGCGATCGTCCGCAACGCTTCCGATGCAAGCATATTGACCGTTTGTTGTACCGTTTTCCGTTCCTGCTCGTGAAGCGGTTTCGCTTCATTGTTGATATATATGAATCGGCAACGTTCAAGCAACATATCAGGGGCGCCTTTTGTAACGATCCAGCGTCGATTCGCGCGATCTTTCACGATGACTGTCATCATTTTGCGCGTCGAGTCAAACGGAAATTCATGTTCGACTGTAAATTCGTGAGCGATTTTTTCTTTCGTCCATCCAGCTTTCGCCGCGGAGACGACGAGCGCGCCTTCTGTCGGATCGCCATCGATCATATACGTTTTTCCTTTTTTCTTTATTTCCGCATGATTGCATAGGGCGCCGAACAACAATAATTGTTGAAGCTGCTTATCAGGCTTTTCCTCTTTTCCGTTATAAAAAAAACGTCCTTTCGGTTCATACCCCGTCCCGCTGACCGTCCATAATCGATTGTTTGTCCATACACGCGTCACCGTCATTTGATTTTCGGTCATCGTTCCTGTTTTATCGGAACAAATGACAGATGCGCATCCGAGCGTCTCGACAGCAGGAAGCTTGCGCACGATGGCATTTCGCTTCATCATTCGCTGCACGCCGAGCGCGAGCACGACGGTAACGATAGCTGGCAACCCTTCTGGAATGGCGGCAACCGCAAGCGATACACCGGCTAAAAACATGTCATATAACGCATGTCCTTGCCAAACGCCGAGCACGACGACGAGCGCCGTAAGAGTTAAAGCGATCACGATTAAAATTTTTCCTAGCTGTTCGAGCTTCCGCTGCAATGGTGTCACCATCGTCGGTGCTGACTGCAATAAGTGAGCGATTTGTCCCATCGCCGTATTCATTCCCGTTCCGACAACGATGCCGACGCCGCTCCCTTTCGTCACGAGCGTGCCCATAAACGCCATGTTTGTGCGGTCGCCTAGCGCCACGTCTTGCGCAAGTGGAGCCGTTTGTTTTTCCACAGGAAGCGACTCGCCCGTCAATGACGATTCTTCAATATATAGTCCTTTTGCCTCAATGATGCGCACGTCCGCTCCGATTCGATCGCCGCTTGTAAATTTTACAATGTCGCCAACAACAAGCTGAGCGGACGGCACTTTTTTCCACTCCCCATCACGCAAAACGAACGATTCCGGGGCAGATAGCTTTTTTAATGCCTCGAGCGATTTTTCTGCCCGCCGTTCTTGTACAAATCCTAAACACGCATTCATGATGACGATCGCTACGATCGCGATCGCATCAATATACTCTCCTAGCATAGCTGAAATGGCTGTTGCCGCCAACAAAACGAGCACCATAAAATCTTGAAACTGTCCAATAAATTGTTTTAGCGCGGATGGTTTTTTTTCCACTGCCAACTCATTTGCGCCAAACTGTTTGAACCGTTTTTTCGCTTCTTTTTCCGTTAATCCAGATGACATGTTTGTATCGGCTTGTTGTGCAACTTGTTCAATACGTAATCCGTGCCAGCTCATTTCTCTCCCCCTTCCGCTTGTCTTATCTATGACAGCTTATTCAAGCATGTACGAAAAAATGATATGGTATAATGAAAAGAAAAAAGAGAAAGGTGTTTCTTATGTCGTTTGACGGAGTATTTACATATGCCATGACAAAAGAATTACAGCGAACGCTTGTTGGCGGACGCATTTCGAAAATTTATCAGCCGTTTCCGTACGAACTATTGCTTCATATTCGCTCGCACGGAAGCAATTATAAATTGTTGTTATCTGCTCATCCGGCGTATGCGCGCATGCATATAACAAACGAAACGTACGACAACCCTCACGAGTCGCCGATGTTTTGTATGTTGTTGCGCAAACATATAGAAAGGGGAATCATTGAAGCGATTACGCAAGTCGATTTTGATCGCATCGTCATCATTCACGTAAAAACGAGAAACGAGCTCGGCGATGTTTGCACAAAACAGCTCATCGTCGAAATGATGGGCCGCCACAGCAACATCATTCTCGTCGATGCACAGACGAATACGATCATTGACAGCGTGAAACATCTTTCACCTGCGGTCAACCGTTACCGGACGGTTCTTCCAGGGGCGCCGTACATTTCGCCGCCGTCGCATGATAAAATAAATCCGCTTGAGGCGACAGGAGAAACGGTAGTAAAAAAAATCGATTTTCTTGCTGGAAAACTAGCTGATCAACTCGTCGCCACATTTATGGGCATCTCTCCGTTGTTTGCGCGCGAAGTCGTTCATCGAGCTGGACTAGCTAATCGAGCGACGTTGCCGAAAAGCTTTATGTCACTCATCGCAGAAGTGCGAAATGAAGCATTTACTCCGTGTATATATCGCGGGCAAAAAGAAATATTTTACGCTTTACCTCTTACGCATATGGATGGGGAAGTGCAGTCGTTTGCTACGTTAAGCGAGATGCTCGATCGCTTTTATTTCGGAAAGGCCGAACGCGACCGCGTCAAACAACAAGCACACGATTTAGAGCGGTTTGTCACAAATGAAAAGGCGAAAAATGAGAAAAAGCTGTTGAAATTAGAAAAAACGTTAGAGGAAGCAAAGCAGGCGGAACAATATCGGCTATATGGGGAATTGCTAACGGCACATCTTTATGCAGTTAAACGCGGAATGAATGAAGTGGAAGTCGTCAACTATTACGACGAAAATGGTGGAACGATCACTATTCCGCTCGATGAACAAAAAACGCCGTCCGAGAATGCACAAAGCTATTTTCAAAAATACCAAAAGGCAAAACATTCTTTTTCGATCGTCCAAGAACAAATCGAACGGACAAAAGAGGAAATTGCATATTTTGACACGATCCTTCAACAGCTCGAAACCGCCTCGCCAAAAGATATTGATGACATTCGCGACGAGCTAATTGAACAAGGCTATTTGCGCGCCAAAGCGACAAAACCGAAAAAACAAAAGCCGCGAACAATCGAGCTTGAGCGCTACGTATCAAGCGACGGCACCGACATTTTTGTCGGCAAAAATAATAAACAAAACGACTATTTGACGAACAAATTCGCAAGCAAAGACGACATTTGGCTTCATACGAAAGACATCCCAGGCTCCCACGTCGTCATTAAAAGCAAGCAGCCGTCTGAACAGACGATCATCGAAGCCGCTCATTTAGCCGCTTACTTCAGCAAAGCGCGCCATTCTAGTTCCGTTCCGGTCGACTATACGCGCGTCCGCTACGTCAAAAAACCGAGCGGCGCCAAACCGGGCTTTGTCATTTACGAAAACCAACAGACCGTTTACGTCACACCGGATGAGGAGTTAGTTGTGCGGATGAAAAACCCCGTCTAAATGTTAGGCAGGGTTCATATGTAATCAAAATTTTTTGTCATTTTTACGTTCTCTCTTTGTCGAATGATGGTATAATAGAAACGGAAAAGGAGGTGAGATGGGTGGAACAGTTGTTGCAGCGCATTTTTGATGAGCTTTCATTTTTGCGAGCAAACATGGCAACAAAGGACGACGTCGCCGCGTTAAAACATGACATTCGGGCGTTAGAAAGTCGCGTCAACCATATTGAACAAACGATGGCGACGAAAGATGATATCATCAGCATCGAGCAGCGCATGGCTACAAAAGATGATATCGCTGCTGTCAATAAGCGTATCGATCAAATCGAGCAAACGATGGCGACGAAAGATGATATCATCAGCATCGAGCAGCGCATGGCTACAAAAGATGATATCGCTGCTGTGAATAAGCGTATCGATCAAATCGAGCAAACGATGGCGACGAAAGATGATATTATCAGTATCGAGCAGCGCATGGCTACAAAAGACGATATCGCTGCTGTGAATAAGCGTATCGATCAAATCGAACAAACGATGGCGACGAAAGATGATGTGGCGCTTGTGCCAGCCATTCGTGAAATGGTTGGGCAGTTGATGGAACGAATGACTGTTGTAGAGTTGCATGTGCAAGAAATTCCAGCCATGAAACAGCAAATCGAACAGTTGTCGCAACAAATGGAAGAAGGGTTCGAGAAAATAGCGCATCAAGAAACGATTCTACAAGCACTATCACTCCGTTCGATTCAACAAGCAAACGATATCCACTACTTAAAAACAAACGCTGTTTCCACTAAGTGAACATAAGATGAAAAAGGGTGTCACTCGTTAGACACCCTTTTCTTTATGATTCTAACTGACTACGCCAACGATGCAACGTTGCTCGCTCCTCCTCGGTAATGATACCGAGCTCTAGCGCTACTTCCATGAGCGCATCGCAGTCAGTAACGGTATAGACGGGAACGCGTTCTTGTTCAAACGCGCGTTTTCCTTTTTCTAATCCGTATGTAAAAATGGCGACGACCCCAAGCACTTCGCATCCTGCTTCACGCAAGGCGCGCACAGCGTTTAATGAACTGCCTCCTGTAGAAATTAAATCTTCGACGACGACGACGTTTTGCCCTTTTTCTACTTTCCCTTCGATTTGTTTTCCTTTTCCATGTCCTTTCGCTTGACTGCGCACATAGCACATCGGCACATCGAGCCGTTCGCTCACCCATGCGGCATGAGGAATGCCTGCGGTCGCTGTTCCAGCAATGACGTGGACATGCGGGAAATGCGTACGAATGAGCGCTGTTAGCTCATCGGCAATCATCCGTCTTGTCGCTGGATAAGCTAGCGTCAGTCGGTTGTCGCAATATATGGGCGCTTGTATGCCTGAAGACCATGTAAACGGTTCGTTCGGGCTTAACGACACCGCACCGATTGAAAGAAGTTGTTTTGCGATTTGTTTTTTCATCATTGTTCACCATCCCATTCCCGTTTTAACCGCTCATACGCCTCATACGGATCGCGCGCTTTTGTAATGCTTCGTCCGACGACGATATAAGTTGTCCCGAGCTGTTTTGCTTCGTTTGGCGTTACGACGCGCACTTGATCGCCCTTTGCCTCGTTCGCAAAACGAATGCCGGGTGTGACGGTAATGAACGTTGGGCCAAAACGTGCGCGAAGAAGCGGCACTTCTTGTGCGGAACAAACGCCCCCGTCCAGCCCGCTATCATGTGCAAGCGAAGCGTAATGGAGCACTGTATCTTTCATCGTGCGATCAATTAACAGCTCATGAACAAGCATCTGTTCGCTTGTACTCGTCAGCTGTGTTACCGCAATGCAGCGTGGGCGCTTCATGCCGCTCGGCGTGCCTTCCTCTAATCCTTCTAACGCCGCGCGCATCATCGCGCTTCCCCCTGATGCATGGACGTTTACTAAATCAACGCCTAATTTTGCCAACCCTTTCATCGTTCGCCTAACTGTATTTGGGATATCATGAAGCTTTAAATCTAAAAAAATATAATGTCCACGCTGTTTTAGTTCGTCGATAATCGTCGGACCTTCTTGAAAGTATAGCTCCATGCCGACTTTAACAAACAACGACGTATCGGAAAATAACTGTAAAAACGACCGCACTTCTTCTTTTGCTGAAAAATCAAGCGCCACAATGAACGGTTGATCCATTGTTCCAACTCCTCCCCGTACATTCCGAAATGTGATCGACACCGAGTTCATCTAAAAGCGGCGGCAAGTCGCGAATAATGTTAGGACAGACGTACGGGTCGATAAAATTGGCTGTTCCGATCGCGACCGCACGCGCACCGGCATAAAAAAATTCAATGACATCTTCCGCCGTTTCAATTCCACCCATTCCGATAATCGGAATAGATACGGCTTGGCTAACTTCGTAAATCATCCGAATGGCGATCGGCTTAATCGCTGGGCCAGATAGCCCGCCTGTTCGATTCGCTAAAATCGGCTTCGCGGTTTTAACGTCAATACGCATACCTAACAACGTATTAATCATCGTCAACCCGTCAGCTCCAGCTTGCTCGATTGCTTTTGCCATGTGTACAATGTTTGTCACATTCGGCGATAGCTTCACGTATACAGGGACGTCAGACGCTTCTTTTACCGCTCGCGTCAGTTCGGCGGCAACTTCAGGAACGGTACCGAACGCAATGCCGCCCTTTTTCACGTTCGGGCATGAAATGTTTAACTCGAGCGCATGAACGTTTGGCGCTTTTGATATACGCTTCGCCACTTCTACATATTCTTCCATCGTTGAACCGGCAACGTTGGCGATAATGGGCACGTCGTATTGCGCTAACCACGGCAATTCTTCAGCTATTACTCGATCTACACCCGGATTTTGCAACCCGATCGCATTTAACATGCCGCTTGGCGTTTCTGCTACTCGTGGGGTTGGATTACCGAAGCGCGCCTCTAACGTCGTCGCTTTAATCATGATTGCGCCGAGCACGCTTAAATCATAATACGCCGCATACTCCCGTCCAAACCCGAAACATCCAGATGCCGGCATGATCGGATTTTTTAATGATAGTCCTGGAAGCTCTACTGCAAGCCGGTTCATAACAACACCTCCCCCGCTCGAAATACTGGTCCATCGCTGCACACTTTTTTATATGCCGTCTCGCTATGAGGTACGCGGCAAACGCAAGCGAAGCAAGCTCCGATGCCGCACCCCATTCGTTCCTCGAGCGACAAATATACTTGTTGATGCGGAAAGTCATTCGCAAGCGCCCGCAACATCGGCTTCGGTCCACAAGCATACAACACATCAAACGACAGATCATTTGCCCGAATGACATCGGTGACAAATCCTTTCATGCCATATGAACCATCGACTGTCGCAACGTACGTCTCGCCGAACGATGCAAATTTTTCATCATAAAACGCGACATGTTTCGTTTGAAAACCGAGCACGGTCGTGACGAAAACACCGTTTTGGCTAAGCTGTTTGGCGAGCTCAAACAACGGGGGAACACCGATGCCTCCTCCGACAAGCAAAGCGCGCTCTCCTCTTTTTGCCGCTGTTACCGGAAAACCGTTCCCGAGCGGACCGAGCACATCGACTGTTTCGCCACGTGCTTTTTTTGAAAGAAGCGTCGTTCCTGCGCCTTCTACACGGTAAATGATCGTGCACTCATTCGCCTTTTGATTGATGTCGCAAAGGCTGAGCGGACGCCGTAATAGCGGCGTCGCTCCCACCTTCATATGCACAAATTGTCCCGGTATATGCATATGTTGAACGAGCGAACCGGAAAGCACAAGCTCATAAATGCGATGGGCGATCGGGCGATTCGACACAACCGTCATCATGTCTTTCATACGCCCACCTTCTTTTCTGCCATCGCCGTTGTCGAAAACGTCATCGCTTCTAAGACGAGAAGCATCGCTTTCGCTGTATCGAGCGATGTCACGCACGGAATGCCGTTTTCTACTGCTTCGCGACGAATGCGGAAGCCGTCGCTTTCTGTTTCTTTTCCTTTCGTTAACGTATTGATGACGACTTGCGCCTCGCCTTGGCGAATGACGTCAAGAATGTTTGGTGAACCAGTATGAATTTTATTGACGACAGTTACTGGAATGTTCGCTTCCCTTAACGTTTGTGCTGTACCGTTTGTCGCAAGCAACTGGTAACCAATATGGTAAAAACGACGCGCGATATCGATCGCCTCTTCTTTATCTTTATCGGCAATAGTCAACAATACCGCCCCGTACGGACGAATATGAATACCCGAAGCGACGAGCCCTTTATACAACGCTTTCGCAAATGTGTCATCTTTTCCGATTACTTCGCCGGTCGATTTCATTTCTGGACCGAGCGAAATATCGACGTTGCGCAACTTCGCAAACGAAAAGACAGGTGCTTTTACATAGACGCCTTCGCTTTCTTCTTTTAATGCTGTACTGTAACCAAGTTCTTTTAACTTCGCCCCTAAAATGACTTTTGTTGCGATGTTTGCCATTTTCACGTTCGTAATTTTACTTAAAAATGGAACGGTGCGGCTCGACCGTGGATTCACTTCTAGTACGTACACCTCGCCGTCATACAACACAAACTGAATGTTCAACAGTCCGACGATGCCTAGCCCTTTCGCAAGCGCAATCGTATAGTCGACAATTTTTTGTTGAATGTCTTTTGATAACGTTTGTGGCGGATATACAGCAATCGAATCGCCAGAGTGGACGCCCGCGCGCTCAATATGTTCCATAATGCCCGGAATAAATACATCATCACCGTCTGAAATGGCATCGACTTCAATTTCTTTCCCGATTAAATAGCGGTCAATTAATACCGGATGTTGTGGATTGACTTTCACCGCATGTTCCATGTAATGAAGGAGCTCTTCCTCTTTATATACAATTTCCATCGCCCGACCGCCAAGCACGTACGATGGACGCACGAGAACCGGATAACCGATATGTTGGGCAATGTGTACCGCTTCATCAACTGAACATGCCGTTTTTCCTTTCGGTTGCGGAATGCCAAGTTGCGCCAGCGTCCGTTCGAATTTGTCCCGGTTTTCAGCGCGATCTAAATTTTCAAGCGACGTACCGAGAATGCGCACGCCGCGCGCGGCTAGCTCCGCCGCTAAGTTGATCGCCGTTTGACCGCCGAATTGGACGATGACACCGATCGGTTGTTCTAAATCGATGACGTGCATCACATCTTCAATCGTTAACGGTTCAAAATATAACTTATCGGAAATGCTAAAGTCGGTAGATACCGTCTCTGGATTGTTGTTAATAATGATCGCTTCGTATCCTGCTTCTTTAATCGCCCATACGCAATGAACGGTCGCGTAGTCAAACTCAATTCCTTGCCCGATGCGAATCGGACCTGAGCCGAGCACGACGACGCTTTCGCGCGGGGTAACAACAGATTCGTTTTCTTCTTCATATGTGCTGTAATAATACGGCGTCTCTGATTCAAATTCTGCCGCGCACGTATCGACCATTTTATAGACAGGCGTGATTCCTGCTCGTTTGCGCATGTTGTATACGTCGCGCTCCGTCATGTTCCAAAGTTTCGCGATCGCCGCATCGGAAAAGCCGATATCTTTTGCTTTCGCTAGTACGTCTATATCGCCAACATGTTCACGTACAACTGATTCGTACTCTACAATACTTGCAATTTTTGTTAAAAAGAATACATCGATTTGACTCCATGCATGCACTTGTTCGACCGTTATGCCGCGCCGAAACGCCTCGGCGATGTAAAATAACCGTTCGTCCCCCGCTTTTTGAATGCGTTTTTGCAATAGCGCATCATCGACTTGTTCTTTTAATTCAAGATGATATACGTTCGTTTCGAGCGAGCGCACCGCTTTTAATAGCGATTGTTCAAACGTGCGCCCGATCGCCATCACTTCGCCTGTCGCTTTCATTTGCGTACCGAGATGACGGTTCGCTGATTCAAATTTATCAAATGGAAAGCGCGGGATTTTCGTGACGACGTAATCGAGCGCCGGCTCAAAGCAAGCGTACGTTTTTCCTGTCACCGGATTCATCATTTCATCAAGCGTTAAACCGACCGCAATTTTTGCAGCTAACTTCGCAATCGGATATCCGGTCGCTTTCGAAGCGAGTGCCGATGAGCGGCTGACGCGCGGGTTGACTTCAATGACATAATATTGAAAACTGTGCGGATCAAGCGCAAGTTGCACGTTGCACCCACCTTCGATGCCGAGCGCGCGAATAATGCGAAGCGACGCGTTGCGCAACAGTTGATATTCGCGATCGCTTAACGTTTGGCTCGGAGCGACGACAATTGAATCGCCCGTATGAATGCCGACAGGATCAATATTTTCCATATTGCAAACGACGATGGCGTTATCTTTCGCATCGCGCATCACTTCGTATTCGATTTCTTTATAACCTGCGATGCTTTTTTCTAATAAACATTGATGGACAGGGCTCATTTTTAAGCCGCTTGAAACGATGTCCATCAACTCTGTTTCGTTCGTACAAATGCCTCCTCCTGTTCCACCGAGCGTAAACGCCGGTCGGACGATGACAGGATAACCGATTTGTTCGACGAATGCATATGCTTCTTGTAAACTATGAACGATGGCGCTCTCTGGCACAGGTTCGCCAAGTTCGTTCATGAGCGCACGAAATTGCTCGCGATCTTCCGCTTTTTCAATCGCTTCTAATTTCGTGCCGAGAATTTCAACACCGCACTCTTCAAGCACTCCTGCTTTCGCTAATTCGACCGCCAAATTTAAGCCCGTTTGTCCGCCAAGCGTCGGCAAAATCGCATCGGGACGCTCTTTGCGAATGACGCGCGCAACAAATTCAAGCGTTAACGGTTCCATGTATACTTTGTCGGCAATTTCTGTATCGGTCATAATTGTCGCTGGGTTCGAGTTGACGAGAATGACTTTATATCCTTCTTCCTTTAAGGCTAAACATGCTTGCGTCCCTGCGTAATCAAATTCCGCTGCTTGCCCGATGACGATCGGCCCTGATCCGATGACGAGAATCGTTTCAATATCTTGACGTTTAGGCATGAATGGCACCTCTTTCTTTTTTAAACTGTTCGATCATAGCGATAAAATCATCAAACAAGTCGTTAGCATCTTCTGGTCCTGGCGACGCCTCCGGATGAAATTGCACCGTAAACGCTGGAACGTCGCGATGGCGAATTCCTTCGATCGTTCCGTCATTTAACGCGATGTGCGTCACTTCTAACCGCGTATGAACGAGCGACTGTTCCGTAACGGTATAACCGTGATTTTGCGACGTAATCGCGACTTTCCCTGTTTCGATATGTTTGACAGGGTGGTTCGAACCGCGATGACCAAACTTCATTTTTTCCGTATTCGCCCCGCAAGCGAGCGCAAACAGTTGATGGCCAAGACAAATGCCAAAAAGCGGAACGTGGCCGAGCACACCTCGAATCATGTTAAGCGCCTCTGGCACATCTTTCGGATCCCCCGGTCCGTTGGATAACATCACCCCATCCGGATGAAGGCGCAACACGTCTTCTGCTGTTGCGTTATACGGGAGCACGATGACGTCACAATCCCGTTTATTTAACTCACGCAAAATGCCGTGCTTCATGCCAAAGTCGATCAATACAACGCGATGGCCGCGCCCTGGACTAGCGTACGGACTTTTTGTCGAGACGCGCTTCACTTGATCGCGCGCAAGCTCCGTTTCTTTTAAATGGGCAACCGCCTCTTCAACAGACACGTCCATGTCGCAAATCATTCCTTTTAACGTGCCATGTTGGCGAATGATGCGCGTCAGTTTCCGCGTATCTACTCCTGCTAATCCCGGGATGTTTTTCATGCGCAAATAGTCGTCAAGCGTATGTTCGCACCGCCAATTGGACGGCGATGAGCACGCTTCTTTGACGATAAAACCGAACACGTGTGGTTCAATCGCCTCAAAGTCGTCGCGATTTATGCCATAGTTGCCGATCAACGGATACGTCATCGTCACGATTTGTCCGCAATACGATGGGTCGGTTAAAATTTCTTGATATCCTGTCATTCCTGTATGAAAAACAACTTCGCCGATTGTTTGCACCGTGCTTCCAAACGCTTCGCCAACAAAGTGCGTACCGTCTTCTAAAATGAGTTGTCGCTTCATCACTCTCTCCCTTTCTGCCAAACGATTTTTCCGTCGACGACCGTCATCGTCGGCCATCCTTTACATACCCGGCCTGCAAACGGTGTGTTTTTTCCTTTTGAAGCAAACGTATGAGGATCGATAACTTGTTCCGTATGTAAATCGATAACGACAAAATCTGCTTTCGCTCCAACTTTCAGCTCGCCACCGTCGATACGAAACGTTTCCGCTGGTTTTTTCGCAAGCCAATCGACGAGTTGCTTTAACGTACATACTCCTTTTTCAACGAGGTGCGTGTATAAAAGCGGAAAGGCGGTTTCTAACCCAACGATGCCAAACGGGGCGAGCACCATTCCTTCATTTTTTTCTTCTTCTGTATGAGGGGCATGGTCGGTCGCGATCAAATCGATCGTTCCATCAAGCAATCCTTCGATTAACGCTTGTTGATCTTCTTTCGTGCGCAGCGGCGGATTCATTTTAAAGTTTGCGTCTAACGTTGGAATGTCTTCATCGCAAAGAAGTAAATGGTGCGGCGTCACTTCAGCGGTGACGCGAATACCTGCCCGCTTTGCTTCGCGCACGATGCGCACCGATTGTTTCGTGCTCATATGACAAACGTGATAATGGCAACCTGTCGCTTCCGCTAACAACACATCGCGCGCAATATGTACCGCTTCACAAACAGAAGGAATACCCGTCAGTCCGTGTCGTTTCGCAAACGCTCCGTCATGCACGCATCCTTTATACGTCAACGTTTCGTCTTCACAATGTGCGACGATCGGCATATTGAGAGCAGCAGCTTGCTGCATCGCCTCATACATCATGCGCGCGCTTTGTACGCCAACGCCATCGTCCGTAAACGCAAACGCCCCTGCTTCTTTTAATGCGGCAAAATCGACGAGCTGTTTGCCTGCTTGGCGCACGGTAATGGCGGCATACGGTAACACGCGCACGTGCGCTGTTTCGCGAATGCGCTGCATAAGCCATTCCATTTGTTGTTTCGAATCGGGAACAGGTTTTGTGTTCGGCATGGCGGCGATCGTCGTAAATCCGCCTTTCGCTGCCGCTAACGTTCCTGTCGCAATCGTTTCTTTATGCTCACCACCCGGCTCGCGCAAATGAACGTGCACGTCAATAAACCCCGGCGCGATAAATTGTTCACATACATCGATCACTTCCTCGCGATCGTGTGCCTCAATGCACGGGGCGATCGCAACGATGCGACCTTCGTCTATTTTTATATCGGTTAACATGAGCTCGCCCCGTTCATTAAGCAAGCGCGCACGTTTGAAAATGATAGCCATTTCGCTCTCCCCCTTTTTGCAACGCGCGTTTCAATACAGCCATGCGCACGTATACACCATTTTCCATTTGTTTAAAAATGCGTGACCGCTCACATTCGACGAGTTCGCTTGCAATTTCTACATCGCGATTGACAGGAGCGGGGTGTAAAATGATGCTCGTTTTCTTCATTTGCTTTTCTCGCTCAATCGTCAATCCATACTGGGCGTGATATTGTTCCTTCGTCCATCCCATTTGTTGTTCGTGGCGTTCATGTTGAATGCGAAGGAGCATGACGACATCCGCTTCTTTTACTGCCGTATCGAAATCCACGTACGTGCCGAACGGATTCGTCGCATCTTGCCACTCGGGCGGGCTGCAAAATAAGACGTTAGCGCCGAGCCTCGTTAATATTTCAGCATTCGAGCGGGCGACACGGCTATGACGAATGTCACCAACGATCGCCACTTGAAGCCCGATAAACGTGCCGAACTGCTGATGAATCGTCATTAAATCAAGTAGCGATTGCGTCGGATGATGACCGCACCCATCGCCGGCGTTAATGATCGGGATATGGACTACATCGCGCAACGGCTCAAAGTAATCGTCAGACGGATGGCGAATAACGACCGCTTCTACGCCGATTGCTTGCAACGTCCGAATCGTATCGTACAACGTTTCCCCTTTTTGGACGCTCGACATTTGTGCATCAAACGGAATGACTTCTAGCCCAAGCTTTCTCTGGGCGACTTCAAAGCTGCATTTTGTACGCGTGCTCGGCTCAAAAAATAAGTTCGCCACAAACGTTTGTTTATTTGCTTTCCACGTTTCCCCGTTCGCAAATCGTTCCGCTTCATGCAAAATGGCGAGCACTTCATCAACAGACAACTCGGTTAACGTCAGTAAATGCATATAAAACTCCCCCTTTTTATTAAAAAAACACCTTGCCATGCGAGGCAAGGTGTTGAAAAGCATGAGGAAAGAGACCGTTTTGGTAAACGGATTTCCTCGTTCACACCTTTGTAAGCCTCGCTGGACTTCATTTAAAAGGTGCATTATGCAACATCATGATGGTGTTCAAATGCGCTATCATTCATGGTCGGACGACCTGGTAAAATGAGGTTTAAGACGATGCCCGTGATCGCGGCAAGCGCCATGCCGTGCACTTCAAATTGCTCCGAGACTTTTACGACCGCATCCCCGATGCCGATGACGAGAATGACGGATGAAATGACTAAGTTTCGCTTATCGCCAAAGTCGATTTTACTATCGACAAGCATGCGCAAACCGGAAGAAGCGATAATTCCGAACAGTAAAATCGATACGCCGCCCATGACTGGCGTTGGAATCGAGCTGATGAGCGCCGTCACTTTGCCAAAAAATCCGAAGGCGATCGCAAGGACAGCTGCACCTGCTAACACGTACACGCTATATACGCGCGTAATCGCTAATACGCCGATATTTTCTCCGTATGTCGTCTTCGGTGGACCGCCGATGAGCGCAGAAATCATCGTTGCTAATCCGTCTCCGAAAATGGAGCGATGCAAGCCCGGCTCTTTAATGTAGTTGCGACCGACAACTTTGCCTAATACGAGCTGGTGACCGATATGTTCAGATAGCGTCACGATCGCCACAGGAACCATAAGCAACACGATATCGAGCGTGATGCGCACGTCGTAATGAACGAACGGCAAGAGGAAGTCTGGCATTTCAAGCCATTTTGCTTTTGCGACCCCTGATAAATCGACGACGCCGATCGCTAACGCGTACACGTAGCCGACGATAATGCCCATTAATACAGGGACGAGGCTAAACATGCCCCGCGATAAAATCGAGAACATAATCGTTGCCGCAAGCGTCACGATCGCAACAGAAAAGTGCGTTAAACTATATTTTCCATCCGGACCGTTCATCGCCATGCTGACGGCGACGTTCGCTAACCCGAGTCCGATAACGATAATGACTGGACCGACAACGATTGGTGGCAACAAATTCATAATCCAACGATAGCCTGCTCTTTTAATCGCTAAAGCGACGATGCCGTACACAAGCCCCGCTAAAAAGCTGCCGATCATCGCCGCACCCGGTCCGCCCGCTGCTTTCGCTGCAATGATTGGCGTAATGAACGCGAACGACGAACCGAGATAAGCTGGCACTTGCCATTTGGTGACGATTAAAAAGGCGAGCGTGCCGAGTCCGCTTGAAATAAGCGCCATCGCTGGACTTAGCCCGACTAAATACGGAACTAAAATCGTTGCGCCAAACATCGCGAATAAATGTTGTAAACTAAGCGAAATGAGTTGCCCGAACGAAGGGACATCTTTCACGTCTAATACCGGTTTCATCATTCTCTCTCCTTTTTCTATTTATATAAAAAACCCTCTTTGTCCGTACGAAGGCACAAAGAGGGTGTAAAAAACCGTTCCCCTTTGTCAGCCTCGCTGGACTGCCTTTAAAAAGGGTGCTTTATTCATGTATGCTCACTTGATCCGTGTCATCGACTTCTTTTAACTCGACGACAATCATTTCCGAACTCGATGTCGGAATGTTTTTGCCGACGAAATCCGCGCGAATCGGCAATTCGCGATGGCCGCGGTCGACGAGAACAGCCAGTTGAATTTGCGCCGGACGGCCGAGATCCATGACGGCATCCATCGCCGCGCGCACCGTTCGACCAGTAAATAACACATCGTCGACTAAAATGACTTTTTGATTCGTCACAGAAAACGGGACGTCCGTTCCTTTGACAAGCGGTTCACGATCAGCCGTTTTTACCGTTAAATCATCGCGGTATAACGTAATATCTAGCTCGCCGACAGGAATGGCCGTTCCTTCAATTTGTTCAATGCGCTCGGCTAACCGCTTCGCTAAGTAAATGCCACGCGTTTTAATGCCGATAAGCACACAGCCGTCAATCCCTTTATTCCGTTCAATAATTTCATGGGCGATGCGCGTCAATGCGCGTCGAATCGCTTGTTCGTCCAATACAACTGCCTTTTGCATCATCTCACCTCCATACAAAAACCCTCTCACCGTTTGGCGAGAGGGTACATGTAGGCATACGTCACCTATATCCGACACCTTCTCAGCCTCACGGGACTGAACTTAAAGGTTCTTGTTCACTTGAATTCATTTTACGTTTCCTGTTTTCATTTGTCAACGATTATTTCGCAACATATCGAGCAATCGTTCAAATTCATAAGGGATCGGGGCTTCAAACTGCAAATATTCGCCCGTGCGTGGATGATGAAAACCTAATACCCCGGCATGGAGCGCCTGTCCATCAATTGGCAACGTTTTGCGCGGGCCGTATTTCGGATCGCCGGCGAGCGGGTAGCCAATATACTTCATATGAACGCGAATTTGATGCGTTCGCCCTGTTTCGAGTTGGCATTCAACAAACGTATAGTGATCAAATCGTTCAAGCACGCGAAAATGCGTCACCGCTTCTTTCCCATTTTCAACGACAGCCATGCTTTGACGATCGCGCGGATCGCGTCCGATCGGGGCATCAATCGTCCCATAATCATGCGGAATGACCCCGTGAACGATCGCCACATATTTGCGCGTCACCGTTTTGTTCACAAGCTGGTTTACAAGCGATTCGTGGGCAAGATCGTTTTTTGCGACCATTAACAAGCCCGACGTATCTTTATCGATGCGGTGCACGATGCCTGGACGCAATACGCCGTTAATGCCTGAAAGGTCTTGACAATGGGCAAGCAACGCATTGACGAGCGTCCCGCGCATATGCCCTGGCGCAGGATGAACGACCATGCCGCGCGGCTTATTCACTACTAATACGTCCGCATCTTCGTAATATATGTCAAGCGAAATATGTTCCGGTTCAACATGAAGCGGTTCGGGATCAGGAATAGAGATCATCACTTCATCGTCGACGTGACACTTATAATTCGGCTTCACCGCTTTTCCGTTGACAAGGACATTCCCTTCTTTTAGCCATTGTTGCACTTGAGAACGGGACCATTGTTCGTTTAATTCAGCAATGACTTTATCGATTCGTTCTCCGTCATGTTGGTCTTCAATCGTGAGTTGAATTTGCTCCATCGCTCATTCCCTTTCGTTGTTTTTCTTCGATCCATGTGTAAATAAACATGAGCACGACGCCAATCGTTAATGCAGCATCAGCAACGTTGAAAATCGGAAAGCTGTAATCAAATATGTACACATGAATGAAATCGACGACTTCTTTCCGAAAGACGCGGTCAATAAAATTGCCGAGCGCCCCGCCAAGCATGAGTCCAAGCGCAACACCAAACAACCGCTGCGTTGGCTGCAAGCGTCGAATGTATATGACGATGCCGACAACGACAACCATTGTAATCAAATAAAACAACCAAAATTGTCCTTGCAACATGCCCCATGCCGCGCCACGATTACGATGCGACGTTATATATAACACGTTTTCAATGATCGGAATGCTTTCCCCTAATTCCATATAGCGAACGACGAGCCATTTCGTCCATTGATCAAGCAAAATGACGACAAAAGCAAGCAAATAATATACCATCATACCCCTCCAAGATGAAATTCTTTTTCATTGTATCACAAACAATCCCCCCTTGAAAGCGAGGGGGGATGAGTGTTATTGCTTGACAATTGTCGCACAACGTGGACATAGCTCTGGATAATCAGCGTCCTCACCAACCGCCGGTGTAACGACCCAGCAACGGGCGCACGTTTTTCCTTCCGCTTGTTTAACAACGATCGCTGTTTTCGTGAACGTTTGTGCCTCGCTCGGTGCCTCAGCAAACGTTCCACCAATCGAAAACGCAGAAACGATTAACAATTGTTTCATATCTTCTTTAATAGAATCAATGAGCGCTTTCGTTTCGTCTGTCGGATATAAAACGACGTGCGCAGTGAGCGACTTTCCGATTAATTTTTCATTGCGCGCCACTTCTAGTGCCTTTAATACTTCGTCGCGCAGTTCCATAAACGCATCCCATTTTGCGACGATGCGATCAGCATCATCGATATGCACCGCCTCTGGCATATCAACAAGCTGCACACTTTCTTCTTTCACGTGCGGGATGTACGACCATACTTCATCCGCCGTATGCGGTAAAATCGGTGCGACAAGCTTCGTTAACGCAACGAGCGTTTCATACAACACCGTCTGAATCGAACGGCGTTCATGACTATTTGCCGCCTCGATGTACAACACATCTTTCGAGAAGTCAAAGTAAAACGCGCTTAAATCAACAGTGCAGAAGTTGTTCACTTCATGATAAATCGTCGCAAATTCATACGTTTCATATGCTTGTTTTACTTTTTCGATGAGACGATTTAATTTCACAAGCATATAGCGGTCAACTTCGCGCAACTCGTCGATAGCGACTCGTTCCGTTGGATTGAAATCGAACAAGTTGCCGAGCATAAAACGGAACGTGTTGCGAATTTTACGATACACTTCTGCCACTTGTTTTAAAATGTTGTCGGAAATGCGCACGTCTGCTTGATAATCGACCGACGCAACCCAAAGGCGCAAAATGTCCGCGCCGAGCTGCTCCATCACTTTTGCTGGCACGACGACGTTGCCGAGCGATTTGCTCATTTTCCGTCCTTCGCCATCTAATACGAATCCGTGGCTTAAGACACCTTTATACGGCGCTTTGCCTGTGACGGCAACCGCTGTCGATAGCGATGAGTTAAACCAGCCGCGGTATTGGTCTGATCCTTCTAAATAAAGGTCTGCTGGACGTTGTAAATCATCGCGTTCTTCTAATACCGCTTGATGAGAAGAGCCGGAGTCAAACCATACGTCCATAATGTCCGTCTCTTTCGTAAAGCGACCGTTTGGACTGCCTGGGTGCGTAAATCCTTCTGGAAGTAAATCTTTCGCTTCCCGTTCAAACCAGACGTTTGATCCGTATTGACGGAACAAGTTCGATACGTGCTCAATCGTTTCGTCTGTAATAATTGGCTCGCCATTTTCTGCATAAAAGACCGGAATCGGTACACCCCATGCGCGTTGTCGCGAAATGCACCAGTCGCCGCGATCGCGAATCATGTTATGAATGCGAATTTCGCCCCACGCTGGCACCCATGTCGTTTCTTCTACCGCTTTCAACAATTGCTCGCGAATTTTATCAATCGACGCAAACCACTGCGCTGTCGCACGGAAAATGGTCGGTTGCTTCGTGCGCCAGTCGTGCGGATACGAGTGCGTAATAAACGATAGTTTTAACAGAGCTCCAACTTCTTGCAGTTTTTCCGTAATCGCTTTGTTCGCATCGTCGTAAAACATGCCGGCAAACCCTGGCGCTTCTTCTGTCATATAGCCGCGCTCATCGACAGGGCAAAGAACGCCTAAGCCGTATGTTTGTCCGACGATAAAGTCATCTTCCCCGTGTCCCGGAGCGGTATGGACACAACCTGTTCCGGCATCCGTTGTGACGTGTTCGCCACAAACGACGAGCGAGTCACGATCGTAAAACGGATGTTTCGCCACGACGTATTCAAGTTCGCTTCCTTTTACTGTTTTTAATACAGTGACATGTTCCCAACCAATTTCTTTTTGTACCGATTGTAACAGCTCTGAGGCAACGACATATTTGCCTCCGTCTGCTTCGACGACGCTATATTGTAATTGTGGATGAACAGCGATACCTAAGTTCGCTGGAATCGTCCATGGTGTCGTCGTCCAAATGACGATTTTTTCATCGCCATCAAGCACGCCTTTTCCGTCTTTCACAGGAAAGGCGACGTAAATCGACGGCGAACGTTTATCTTTATATTCAATTTCCGCTTCGGCAAGCGCGGATTCGCTTGATGGCGACCAATATACCGGCTTTAGCCCTTTATAAATGAGCCCTTTTTTCGCCATTTCACCGAACACTTTAATTTGTTGTGCTTCATATTCTGGCTTTAGCGTAATGTAAGGGTTGTCCCAATCACCGCGCACACCAAGTCGTTTAAATTGTTCGCGCTGGCGGTCGATTTGCTCGTACGCATATTGTTCGCACAGCTTGCGAAACTCGGCGACACTCATTTCTTTTCGATTGACACCTTTCGTTTTCGTCAATGCCGTTTCAATCGGCAAACCGTGCGTATCCCATCCCGGCACGTACGGTGCACAGTAGCCGCTCATCGATTTATAGCGCACGATAAAATCTTTTAAAATTTTATTGAGCGCATGTCCCATATGAATGTCGCCGTTCGCATACGGCGGTCCGTCATGTAGCACAAAAAGCGGACGATCTTTCGTGCGCTCTTGCACTTTACGGTAAATGTCCATTTCTTCCCACTTCGCTTGTATTTGCGGTTCGCGTTGCGGCAAATTGCCTCGCATCGGAAAATCGGTTTTTGGCATGAGTAACGTATCTTTGTAATCCATGACTATACCTCCTCGTATAGTATGTTTAGAAAGATTTTTAAATCGAATTTCCAGTTCGATATGCTCCTTGACAATCGCATATT
>OGCI01000277.1_pt1 | contig 64614 bp, 61 predicted proteins | sample 1570021 | NCBI WGS metagenome assembly OGCI01 (sample SAMN06264664, study PRJEB24512) | hot springs metagenome | isolation source: Hot spring water | place: South Africa: Tshipise | collected 2015-06-21
ATCAGATAATCGCTGTACAGGTCAAAGAGTTTGCCGTTTTTCATGCACCAAGTTTACTCCAACTGCGTAAGGTGAGTGCTTAATTGTGCGAAGAGGACCCACCGAGATGTAAGGACTGCGACGATCAACTGCTTGCGATCCTCCAGCGGGCATGCTCTCGACGGGGACAATTTTAACTCACCTACGCGCTAGCACGGCTCCTCGACGTCATACAAACCGTGTGCGGGCTCAGCCATCTCGGCCCCTTGTTGAACGATCTCCAAAACTGATCCCAAAAATTATTGCCAGAAATCCCAAATGCGGCTATAATCCCGTTCGCTTTCGGGGCGTGGCGCAGCCCGGCTAGCGCGCTTGCATGGGGTGCAAGAGGTCCTGGGTTCAAATCCCAGCGCCCCGACTCTTCACCTCCCTCTCTCGCATCCAAACCGTAGCTCTTGCGTTCAGGCAGCTACGGTTTTTGTATTGCCCCAATCCGTGAACATCACAGCAACAAATTCCATGTTCTCACATGGCGCCAACCCCTTGATTAGTCGTGCTTACGGTGGCTGGGGTCCAGCTGCGCCAAATTTGGGGCCAGCGCTCGGTCTCAAGCGGGGAGGAATGGGCCGCCGCCGTGAAACTGTTGGACAGCCTGCTGTTAGCAGGAAAAGGGGCGAGGGCGGATGCTGGCCTGCTGAGCACCCCTGTGGTACAAAAGGGGGTGGAAAAAGGGGGCTATCTCGGCTAGGTCAAACAGAACCATCGAGAATTGTCGAAAAGCCCTGTACGATATGCGAAATCCTCTGACTGTAACGTTTTTGGTGGGTTGAAAAATGAGTGGCATAAAGCTGCCATTTCTTTGCGTGTTCTAGGCATTCGGGTAGGAGAAAATCGGAAGATAGGACGCAGAAACAGTAGGAAAGAGGGGTAAACTAACCCACTGTTTATGTTACAGGGGAAAATTCTCGGTCGCTTTGTCGTGAGAACAGGTATAATATCGCAAAGGTTCCATGAGACGACAGTTTATTCCTTCTTCTGAGTCATTTCCCTGCAACGAATGCGGTAGCGGCTTGATGCACTTGCATTTCATTACGTATTTTACCTGGTTGAATGAGGAGCTCATCACTGTTCCCAACTTCCCTGCCTGGGTGTGCGATGTCTGTGGACGACGGGAATACGATCAGAAGGCCATCTCCTGGCTGAACTTGATCCTCAGCCCAAACGCAGGACGCCCTACCCTACGCAAGCGTGTCCCCCCGCGCGTGCGACAGCGAGCATCCTCTCGCCCTGGTCGTGATCAAACCCGATAATTCGCACTTACACCTATGGACGCTGCTCCTTCCCGCACCCACCGCTTCATTCCAGTGGATATTTTCACATCGAGCTATCGCGTTGTTGGCAAGGTGACCGTCTCGAGCAATGGCACTATGGGCCTTCTCAACGATCCGACCCACTCCTACTTGGAGGTGGTAGACGCGCGCCTGGCCCGCATCCACATGCCCACCAAATTAGTAGATCACTTTGAGGTGGTGCGCATGTTCAAGCGGCGGATCTTCTGCGTGGCGCTGACCCATCGAGAGGATCTGGGCCCGGTTGGCATCGTACGCGCCGGATATTCGACCATGCGGGAATACCCGGTACACATCACGACTCAGGTGTACGAGCTCGAAGGAACGATCGAGTACCCTGGGCGATTTGATTTTGCGGTTCTGATGACCGAAGGGACGCGTGACTTTGTCCCCATCTTCAACGCCACCTTGACGGCGATCCTGATCCCAGCGCTGCGAGTGGAAAGCCCAGGGATGCTCTTCAATCGCACCTTGACCGATCTGCTGGCGTTACAAGCCCAGCGCGTGAAGCCCCAAAGCTGATGCCGGCCTGAAGCCCAAACATGGCCCGGGCAAACAGTGGGATTGGCCGGCTAAACTTGAACCGCAAAAGACATCTCCCTTCAACAGCCAAGCTTTGATGAACAGGGGTGGACAAAGAAATTAACGTGAGGGGCAATCGCTTTTTCTCAATCTCTAGGGACATCCGTTTTCGTTTATAATCTTTGTCATGAAGCTATCCGTTATCATGCCAGTGTACAACGAGGTACAAAACATCGAAGAGATTCTCAGGCGGGTAAAAGCCACCCAAAAAGCGTTTGAGATCATTGTTGTAGATGACGGCTCCAAAGATGGGACGCGCGAGGTCCTGGCCCGCTTGAACGGCCAGGACAACGTCTGTGTCATCCTCCACGAAAAGAATCGGGGAAAAGGGGCTGCGGTTCGCACCGGCATCCAGGCGGCTCAAGGCGATGTGATCTTGATCCAAGATGCCGATCTGGAATACGATCCGCGCGACTATGATAAATTGTTGCAGCCCATCCTAGAAGGGGTCGCCGATGTAGTATACGGTTCACGCTTTTTGGGAGGTCCGCGGCGCGTGGTCATGTTCTGGCACATGGTGGCCAACAAGCTATTGACGTTCCTCACCAATCTGCTCTACGACACCATCTTGAGTGATATGGAGACTGGTTACAAAGTCTTCCGCCGTGAAGTGGTCCAAGGGATGACGCTGCGCGCCAACCGGTTTGACTTTGAGCCAGAATTCACTGCCAAAGTCCTGAAGCGCCGCTACCGCATTTTTGAGGTTGCCATCTCCTTCAACCCGCGCGACTATTCGCAAGGAAAAAAGATCAAATTGCGCGATGCCTTCGAAGCGGTTTGGACGCTGCTCAAGTACCGCTTCGTGGATTGATGCCCGCCTGTGCGTCGGCAATTATCGCCTCTTGGCTCCTATCCCTAGCCCAATCAACAAGACCAAGAAGCTCAAGCCGATGATTCCCAGAGCTAAGCCGTTCTGCTCCACAAATTCTCGCGGAGAGGGTGCAAGCGTCGAGGCCGTCGGAGGGGGTGAAAGTGGTGAGGGTGTGGCCATCATGGCAGAGGGGAGAACGGCAGGCGGGGCGGTCATAGGCGGAAGAACGGTCGGCGTGGCCTGTCTTCGGATCAACAGCATCTGGCCGGGGTAGATGATCGGCGTCATCGGCAGGCGATTCAAGAGCCGAATTTGCTCGATGGCGACGCCATAGGCCATGGCAATGCTCCACAGGTTCTGACCGTATTGCACTTCGTGGATGACATCGCCATTGGGCAACGGCGTGCTCACCCGAACTGGCCGTATGTACTCCGACGCGCCGCTTTGGCCGGCCGAGGTCCCGCCTTGGCAGGCGGTCAAAGTGGCTGGAATGGCCGTCAGGATCGGAAAGGCCGCCTGTTGCATCTGTCCACTGCCGGTGCGGAGTGCAGTGATCAGCACCACGTACACCTGATCGCCCACGGCCACCCCTGCCCCGAGATCGCTGCGCTGTTCTGCCAACATGGTGTTCGTGTGCGGCTCATCCATCAACCACTTCTGAATCGCATCTTCGGCAGTAGAAGCAGCTGCCCAATTTTCCGAGCGAAAGCCATCCAACCTCAGGTCGCCAGCCAAAGGATAGCCACGGCGAAGCAAGTCCTGACCCAACGTTAACCCACAGGGGCGTGCGTGGCCTACAGCGCCGCCAGAGAGAGCCAAGGCTTGGGCCTGGGCAGCCGCGGCCTCCATCAAAATCGGATGCACGCTAAGCCCATGCAAACCGCGCGATAGCCGCAGGGCGTTGACCGCCTCGATGATCTCCGCTGCGGTAACCATCGCCTCCGGCGTTCCAGGAGCGACTTGAACAGCCTGGAGCGTAGGAAGAAGGGAGGGCGCTGGTGCGCCTGCTTCAACTGTTCCGGCGCTGTTGAACAGCAGCGCCAAGCATAGGCCTACGAACATCAGCAATACCATTAGGCCCTGATGTGAAGTTCTCTTTCTCGGCGGTTCAAGCAGGAACCAATCGACCATAGTGGGGGTTATATCATAAAACAGATTTTGTGAGGAAGATCTTTTATGACCCCCCTTGCTCCTACGCTCTCACTGCGTCTCTTGCCCAATACAGCGGCCTGGCTGCGGGAGGCGCTGCTCGTGCTGGTCGGCAGCCTGTTCCTGGCAGCCTGCGCCCAGATCGTGATCCCGCTTCAGCCGGTGCCGATCACGGGACAGACATTTGGGGTACTGCTGATCGGCGCTGCCTTCGGCGCTAAGCGCGGCGCTGTCACCCTGATGGTTTACCTGATCGAGGGCGCCCTGGGGTTGCCCTTTTTCGCCGGCGGCGCAAGCGGTTTGCGCGTCTTGGCCGGCCCCACCGCAGGTTACCTAATCGGATTCGTGGCGGCGGCTTACGTCATCGGTTGGATGGCCGAACGGGGTATGGAACGTACCGTTCGCACCTCCTTCGTGCCGTTCCTGGTCGGGACGGCGATCATCTACTTCTTCGGGGTGAGCTGGCTGGCGTTCGTATTGGGAGACATCGCCAAAGCCATCGCCCTTGGCCTGTTGCCCTTCTTGGTGGGCGATGCCATCAAGCTAATCGCTGCGGCGTTGGTGTTGCCGGGCGTTTGGCGCTTTGTGAGATAGAGCACCCTGCTCTCCCAAGTGAAACAGGGCTTTGATGCACCTCAGCAATGCATCAAAGCCCTGCTCCATGTATAATGTCTTTAGCCTAGCAAGATCATTTCTGCGATAGGTAGGTTGGCTTATCCTATGTTCTTGGATCAGGTGGAGATCTACGTCCGGGCCGGCAAAGGCGGAGACGGCATGGTGCACTTCCGGCGCGAAAAGTTCCAGCCGCGCGGCGGTCCCGACGGCGGCGACGGAGGCCGCGGAGGGGATGTGATCGTCGAGGTGCGTCCAACCCTAAACACGCTCTCTGCCTTTCGTCCCAATCAAGAATTCAAAGCCGAAGACGGCGGCAACGGCGGCTCCAACCAGAAAACCGGCAAAGATGGGAAAGACTTGGTGATCTACGTGCCCCCTGGCACGATGATCTACGACGCCGAGAGCGAAGAACTGATCGGCGACCTGACTCAACCTGGCCAGCGCCTGGTCGTGTGCAAAGGTGGGCGGGGTGGGCGCGGCAATCAGCACTTTGCCACCTCCCGCAATCAGGCGCCGCGCATGGCCGAAAAAGGTGAGCCCGGCGAAGCCCGTCGCCTGCGCCTGGAACTCAAGTTGATCGCCGACATCGGTCTGGTCGGCGTTCCCAACGCCGGCAAATCCACCCTGCTGGCGGCGCTCACCAACGCTCGACCGAAGATTGCCCCTTATCCGTTCACCACCCTCGAACCCAACCTGGGCGTAGCCTACGTAGACGAAGAGACGACTGTCGTCATCGCCGACATCCCTGGCCTGATCGAAGGCGCGCACCGCGGCGTTGGTCTGGGCCACGACTTCTTACGCCACATCCAGCGCACACGTCTCCTGATCCACCTCCTAGACGGTCTCTCTGCAGACCCCCTGGCCGACTTCAGCCAGATCAACGCCGAACTCGCCCTATTCGATCCCGACTTGGCTCGCAAGCCTCAAATCGTAGCCCTCAATAAGATCGATCAACCCGAAGTGCGTGAACGCCTGCCCGACCTCAGCCGAAAATTTGGCGAGCAAGGCGTGGAGCTGATGGCCATTTCCGCCCTGGCGCGCATTAACACCCGCCAACTGCTCCTGAAAGCCACCCACATCCTGGCTCAGCTCCCTGCATCAGAAGAGGTCGAACCGGCCCTTCCGGTATATCGTCCCCCAGAAGACGCCCGTCAGTTCACCATCACTCGGGTCGGAGCCAGCGAATGGCGCATCTCTGGGGCCGCCATCGAACGCGCCGCCAAGATGACTTACTGGCAGCACGACGAGTCGGTGCGCCGCTTCCAACGGTTGATGGAGAAGCTCGGTGTGGACGAGGCGTTGCGCCAGGCCGGTGTTCAGGATGGAGATACCGTGTACATTGGCGACGAGTTCGAGCTCGAATGGGTGGAATGAGCGAGCTCCTCCCCCCTGACGAATGTCGTGACTGTCCCAAAATTAGTAAAAGATGGGTGAACTAGCAGGGATGGCGGCAACTCCGCCAAGAGCATTTCTAGAAACACAAAGACACGGAACGACGCCGTGTCTTTGCAACCCTGGGCAGGGATCGGTCAAAGTTAGGCTTGGAAGTTCGACTGGCACAGCAAGCCCAAGAAGCGTTGGGCCTGTTCTACATCATGCATGTCAATCATCTCAGAAGGGGTATGAAGGTAGCGGGTGGGGATGGATAAGGCACCACTATGGACTCCTGGGCCGGCCACTTGAATGGCACGGGCGTCGGTGGTTCCCCCTTCGAGCAGCTCGAATTGGTGGGGAATGCGCGCTTCTTCAGCTATGCGCGTCATCCAGTCTACCACGGCCGGGTCAGAGATCATGCCGGCATCCTTGACTTTGATGGCCGGCCCACCTCCTAGGCGGACCCGATTGCGCACGCCAGCATGGGGAGTATCGCCGGCCAGAGTCACATCCACTGCCAGGCCGATCTCTGGATCAATGCCGAAGGCGGCCGGGCCAGCTCCACGCGTCCCTACTTCCTCCTGCACAGTAAACACGTAATACACTTCGTTCGGGCCGGTGGGCGCGTTACACAAGTGATCGATCAACAGGGCCACGCCAATACGGTCGTCCAGGGCCGGGGCTAAAATGCGTCGTCCCACTTCCCGAAACCCTGAGTCGAACACCGCCACATCGCCTATCCTAACTGGAACATTTTTGCGGTCTTCAGCGCCTACATCAATGAAAAACTTTTCCACCTTGGGCGCCCGCTCTTTGGTTTCCACTTCGCGCTCCAGGGCGATGACGCCGCAGTGACCGTTCAGGAAACGAACCCGCATGCCCACAAAGCGATGCACGGGAACCCCTCCCAGGGTGGTGAAGCGCACGAATCCTTGTTCATCGATGTGTGAGACGATCAAGCCAATCTGATCCAGATGGGCAGCCAGCATGATCCGCCGGCCGCTCTTGGATTTTTCCCCCTTTCGAGCGATCAGATTTCCCAACGCATCCACACCGAGATAGTCGGCATGCGGTTGAATCATGCTTTGCACAAAGGAACGCAGAGAATGTTCGTGACCGGATGGTGCTGGAATATCTACAAGGGCAGATAGAAGGGATTGGATAGTCATTGAGTTTCTACACCATCAACTAGAAATTCAGCGTTTGTGGCCGTTCTTTTTGGGGCAGAAATGCCCTTCAGGATCGATCGGCTGACCACACTGGGGACAGATCGGCCGGCCACGCGAGACCACCTTGGCGCCCCAATGAGCCAGAGCCCGCAATTGTGTGCGGGTGCACCAAAACCGCACTACCGCTGCCGATTCGGGATCCTCACTGTCAGGGAGAAGCTCGCGGACGATGATCACGGCCAAATCGCGCAACGGATCGTACCCCAGGCCGATCTCGCCAGCGCGAAACAGCGGATCCACCGGAGGATGGATGTGCATTTTTTCGTCTTCGTAAGCTGGCGATGCCTCAGGCAAATCAGGATGTTGGCGCGCAATATCGGCTAAAAACCGTTCAATGCCGATGGCCAGAAATTGCAGCTGGATTTTTTCGATCAACACCGTGATTGGCGGTCCTCCTTTCTCCCAGCCTTGAATGTAAAACACCCGCTGGCCGGGTGAGCCGATGGCATCTGCTGTGATGTGTTCGCAGGGTTCTAGATCGATCTCGAGACGGGGAGGCATGATACGCGGTCACCTCACACAAGGGCCTTTGGTACAGGTCGAGTATACCAAAGAGAATCAACTTTAGGTTTCTTCGATTGTCGCCAAAGCAGGGATCGAGGCATGCATGCGCAAACGGCTCTCCTCCGCCAGATGAGCGATGATCTCCATCAAACGGAGCGAGGCCTCAGTCACCTGTTCTCGATCATCCGGATCGCCGGAAACGTACAACGGCTCGCCCACCGTGATCTCGTAGGGGCCGGCTAGGTACCAATACCCATCCCATTCTTCATCGCCCATCCGCTTTGACAGATAAACGCTCTTTTCGCGCGGGTAGTAAATGCCCACCGGGATGATCGGCGCGCCGGTCAACATCGCCAGGCGGATCACCCCTGGACGAGGCGGCAAATATCCACCCTGACGTGGGCTCAAACGCCCTTCGGGGAAGATAGCCACGGTGCCTTCTGCCTCGAGACGAGATCGGGCCTCTTCCAACGCCTGACGGCCATTTCCCTGAACCACCGAGATTTGTCTCCACTTTCGCAGCAGGAAACTAAAGATGGGCACCTGAAACGCCCTGCCCGTGATCAAGATGCTGATCTCGGTTCGAGAGAGCAGGGGAAGGATAAACGGATCGGTGCAGGAAGGGTGATTGGCAGCGATCAGCTTTCGTCCAGGCGGCAAGGGTGCATGCCAGTGAACACGCAAGCGAAAGAGAAGCAGCGAATATGCCCGCAGGACTGTCCATCCCAACCAGTATAAAAGTCTGTAGACCATTGTTTCCTCTCAAAGTTAGTTCTGTTGCAGAATACGCACTCAGTCCGTGTGGCAGGCGGGACAGATGTCGACACACCGTTTCGGCTGAGCGGCCGGCTGATGCCTACGACATCGATCGATAGACATGTCCAGATACGGCGCTACAGCGCTTGCTCCGCTTCCCTCTTGCGCCCAAAGCAGGACCAGTAACGTATATGGTTGTATTCTACCCGTTTCATCCCTTCTTAGCTCCGACACTAATCATTTCACAATGTTTGCACTTTTGGGTTTCTGTGCCATATAGTGTAGTGATTCAGCAGAGCGTTGAGTGCACTTTCATCGTCCATCTGACTATATGGATCTTTTTCCACCGGGGGCAGAAGGATGTTGTTGTAAGAAATCGGGCAGGGAGAAGGCCGGAAGGTCGCCGTGCAGACGGATGGGAGTTGTGAGGCTGCGCCGATTTCGTAGAAGTGTTCTGGCTTTGTCTGGATTGTTGGCAGCCCTTAGTCTGATGCTCTCGGTTTTGATAAGCCAATAAAGGATATCTGCGGCCCTATCTGAGGGCTCGCTCTTGCGATATACTTACGCCTTGTTGTAAGGGCTCTCAGCCTGGGCCATTTGCTGTCTTCTGGATTCATGGTAAGGCAAGGCGGATGGTCCGTAAGTCGAATGTTGTGTTTGTGAGGATCTGTACGATGATGCGCGCTTTGATCTTTGATTTCGACGGTTTGATCTTGGATACGGAAACGCCAGAGATGGAAGTCTGGCAGGCGATTTATCGCGAATATGGCCATGAATTGCCGGTTGATGAATGGGCTAAGACGGTCGGCGGATTCGGGATCTCCACCTTTAACCCGGCCCAGCACTTGGCCGAACTGACCGGCCAGGATGCGGAAGAATTGGTAGCCTACTATCGTCAGAAGGTGGACCCTATCCTTCAGTCTTTGCCGGTCCGACCAGGCGTGCAAGCCCTGTTGGAGCAAGCCGCTGGCCGGGGGGTGTTGCGGGCTGTGGCTTCCAGCTCTTCTCATCAGTGGGTGGATACGCATTTGGCTCGGTTGGGGTTGCTCCACTATTTCGATTGGATCGTCTGTTCGGAAGATGTCCCCCCAGGGCGGACGAAGCCAAACCCCGACTTGTATTTGGTCGCAGTGGAACGACTGGGCGTGCCCCGCGAGACAATCGTGGTGTTCGAGGATTCGCAAAACGGGGTGCGTGCTGCTCGGGCAGCAGGGTTGTTCGTGGTGGCTGTTCCCAATCCGTTGACGCAGCGCTTGGGAGTGGATGGCGCTGATTATGTCTTGCCATCACTGGCTGAGATTTCGCTGGAGAGGTTGGAACGGTTGCTGGCCGGACGAATCCTTCAGCAATCGCGGTCGCTCTGATCGGGAACGGCTGAACAGCCGCCTAGGAGGATCGCGAGACTCGCAGCACTGCTTCTACCTGCCGCCGATGTGAGGATGGCATATCGGCCGGCAGCTCGTCTAGCGAGAAGAAGCGGACTTCGGCAATTTCGGCGTCTGGCGTTCCAACCAAGCGGAAGTGGTCGCAATGAAATAGGATTTGGTGCCCATTTGGGTAGTCGTCAAAATTGGGGAAGATGCCCAGCAGAGTGATCCTCTCTAGCTCGGTCCCGGTCTCTTCTCGAGCTTCGCGACGGGCGGCCATCTCCACCGTTTCGCCGCGTCGGATCCCACCCCCCGGCAGGTGCCACCCGCTGCGATAGGTGTGGCGCACTAGGAGGACGCGTTGGTGCTGCACCAGCAGGATGCGCACGCCGAAGATCACCGGCCGGAAGAGAGAAAGGTAGGCACGGTAGGCCAGGTAGAGCAAACGCAGCACAAATGAGGACATGGGTTTGTTCGGACAGCCTGACGAGGGAGCAGTGGTTATACAGGGCGGAGGTTGGCCAGGCTAGCTGCCAGGCGTTTGAAGCCGACGCTGTCGAAGAAGACGTCTACCAGCTCGTCTTCGTCTTGTACTTTGCTGTCTACAACTAGGCCCTCACCCCATAAGGGATGACGGACGCGCATGCCGGCCGCAAAGCGCGGCGCGCCGGCCACAGGGCGGCGATCCGCTGGGGGCGAGGAAGCAGCCGAGTCGAACGCCGACCAGGTGGTTCGGTCGGAACGGGAACCGCTCCGACGCCCGGAGCGGGAAATCCCTTGGAGGAGATGGAGCGGTAGGTCGTCGAGGTAGGGCGAGGGAGGGAGCTCTTCTCCATAGCCGTATCCGCCACGATAGATGGCCCGAACCAGGTAGAGTCGATCGCGGGTGCGGGTGATGCCTACGTAGAAGAGACGCCGTTCTTCTTCCATTGCTTCAGGGTCGTCAAAGGAACGGTTGTGGGGGAGGATGCCGTCGTCGAGGCCGATGATGAAGACGACGTCGAATTCTAGGCCTTTGGCAGCATGTAGGGTGAGCAGGGTGGGGGCGTTGGCGTCGCTCAGGGTGTCTTGATCGGAGATGAGGGCAATGTCTTCCAGGAATTCGTCGAGGGAACGGGTGGAATATTCGAGCGCTAGTCGCCGCAGTTCTTGGACATTCTCCCAGCGTTCTCGGCCTTCTTCGGTGGCATCGTCCAGGTAGTCGCGGTAGTTCAGGTCGCGTAGTATCTGGTCAAAGAGTTCGGGGACGGTGAGGGCCGGCGCTATAGCCCGCCAGTTGGCCAGGGTGGCGCCGAAATCGGCCAGGAGGATGGCCGCCCGACCGCTGAATTGAGACCAGAACGGGGATTCGGAGCCATGGGCCAGGTCGAGCAAGAGGTGGCCAGGCGAGAGGTGGTTCTGCCGCGCTAGCCGGTGGAGGGTAGCCAAGGTTTTCTCGCCGATGCCTCGCGGTGGGACGTTAATCACGCGGTCGAGGCTGGCTTCGTCAGCGGGGTTGTGGACCAGGCGCAGAAAGGCGATCATGTCTTTGACTTCGCGGCGGCTGTAGAAGCGCTGGGCGCCCACCAGGCGATAGGGGAGGCGCGCCGCTAGGAAGGCTTCTTCGAGCGGGCGCGATTGGGCGTTGGTGCGGTACATGACGGCACATTCGCGCGGCTCCACTTGGCCGGAGGCAACCAGCTGAGCAATGGTATCTACTACAAACGAGGCTTCGGCATACTCGTCAGCTGCCTCGTAGAAGACGATTTTCTCGCCGGGCCCCCGATCGGTGAAGAGGCGTTTGCGCCGGCGCTGGGAGGTGCGGTCGATCACCGCCATGGCCGCATCGAGGATGGTTTGTTTGGAGCGGTAGTTTTGCTCCAGGAGGATTACTTGAGCGTCGGGAAAGTCCTGCTCGAAGCGCTGGACGTTGCGCCAATCGGCGCCGCGCCAGCGGTAGATGCTCTGATCGGGATCGCCTACGCAGAAGAGGTTACGGTGGATCGAGACAAAGTGTTTGATGAGCAGGTATTGGACCAGGTTGGTGTCTTGAAATTCGTCTACCAGAACGTGGAGAAAACGTCGAGCGTATTTCTCTCGAACGGTGGGATGATCTTCTAGCAGGTGCGCCATGTAGAGCAGGAGGTCGTCGAAGTCGACGGCGTTGCTGGCTACCAGGCGCTGTTGGTATGCAGTGTATACCCGTTTGACGACCTCGTCGCGATAGTTGGCGACCGGGTAGTCGTCTGGCCCGATCCGTTCGTTTTTGGCCTTGGAGATGGAGGCGTGGATCGAGGCCGGACGGTAGCGTTTTTCGTCCAGGTTGAGATCGCGGATGACGCTTTTGACCAGGCGTTCTTGGTCGTCGGCGTCAAAGATGACAAAGTTGCTTTCAAGGGGAAGGAGCTCAGCTTCGCAACGTAGGATGCGGGCGCAGATGGCGTGAAAGGTGCCCAGGGCCATGCCGCGCGTGGCTTCTTGGCCGAGGGCTTGCTGGACGCGGGTTTCCATTTCGCGCGCCGCTTTGTTGGTGAAGGTGACGGCCAAAATCTGGTAGGGACGAACGCCTTGGGCGGCGATCAGCCAGGCGATGCGCTGGGTGAGGACCCGCGTCTTGCCGGACCCCGGGCCGGCCAGCACCAGCACCGGGCCGGGGCCAGCGGTGACCGCTTGTCGTTGTTGAGGGTTAAGGGCGTCGAGGAGATCCATAAGAAAAGGGATGGGGCGCTGATCACCCTCATCCCACCTATTGCGCTAGGCTCTGGGTTAAAGTTGGGAGGTGCAGTGCGGACAGCGTGTGGCTTTGATCGGAATGGTGGAGAAGCAGTAGAGGCATTCTTTGGTGGTTGGCTCGGCGGCCGGGGCCGGCGGGGCCGGCTTTTCCACGGCGCTTATCGCTTTGACGATAAGGAAGACGGCCGCAGCAATGATCAGGAAGTCCACAAGCGTCTGGATAAATGCCCCGTAGCGCACGGAGGCTTCGCCTACCGTCCAAGCTAGGGAGGAGAAGTCCACCCGACCTAGCAGCAAGCCGATCAACGGCATCAGGATGTCGTCGACGAAGGAAGCCACGATCTTGCCGAAGGCGCCACCGATGATCACGGCGACTGCTAGATCTAACACATTACCGCGCATGATGAATTCTTTGAATTCTTTGAGCATGGCCGGCTCCTTTGACGTGGGATATAGGCGTATTCTACTTTATGGTGAGAGAGAACGTCAACGGCGAGGGTTACCGTCGGCAGGGGAGAGAACATGGTTCGCAATCTGTGAGTTGTCATTTGTTGAGGGGATGTCGTGGCAAAACGGTTGTCTATTTGTCCATCTATCAGAGCAAAGGACAAGATATAATACGCTCAATGTTATTGGTCAGCATCACCGAACCGGATCGAACCCGGGCAGTTCCTCAAAGAAAGGCGAGGATTGGCCAAACAGTTAGGAGACCGTATGCGAATCGGCATGATGGCGGATGCCTATAAGCCTCATATCAGCGGGGTGACCAACTACATTGCTTTGAATAAACGTTACTTAGAGCGTGCCGGCCACGATGTGTTTGTTTTTACATTTGGGAACGTGTACTATCCAGATGATGAACCGCGGGTCATCCGCTCTCCGGGGCTGCCTATTCGCGATACCGGGTTCTACTTGTCCTTTCGATATAGCCGCGAAGCTAAGCGACTGTTGCAGACGATGGATGTGATCCATGTCCATCATCCCTTTCTAAGCGGTCGCTTGGCGTTGCGTTATGCTCGCCCGCTCTATATCCCGGTGGTGTTCACCAATCACACTCGCTACGATCTGTATGCGCAAGCTTATTTGCCCTTGATGCCCGAAGCAATCAGCGAGGGTTTGCTCAAAATGTATATGCCCTCGTTCTGCGAAGCGGTGGACTTGGTGATCTCGCCCTCGCGAGGCATGGAACGTATTCTGCGTCAATTGGGTGTGGATGCGCCGATCGAAGTGGTGCCCAACGGAGTGGATCTCAAGCCGTTTCACCAGGCCCGTCCGCTGCCTCGCGCCGACTTTGGCTATTCTGCCGAGGATATTTTGTTGATCTATGTGGGACGCTTGGGGCCGGAAAAGAACTTACCGTTCTTGCTACATGCCTTTCGGGGAGTGGCCCAGGCGCTCGATCATGTCTACTTGCTGCTGGTGGGGGGAGGACCGCAGCGCAAGAGCCTAGAAGCCTTGGCCGGCGAACTTGGGGTGGGATCGCGCGTGCGCTTTGAGGGGCCTGTTCCCTACGAAAGGCTTCCTTCGTATTTGGCGATGTGCGACGCATTTGTCACGGCCTCGATCTCTGAGGTCCATCCCCTTTCGGTGATCGAAGCGATGGGGGCCGGCTTGCCAGTACTGGGCATTCAGTCTCCTGGGGTTGGCGACACCGTCGAGGATGGAAAAAGTGGTCTCTTGACCCCTGAGGACGAGATCGCCTTTGCCGTCAAGATGACTCGTTTGGTGGTGGAACACGATCTACGTCGTCAACTGGCCGACGGCGCCCGCCAGGCTTCCTCACTCTATTCGATCGAACGTACGACGCAGATCATGCTCTCGCACTACGAGCGGTTGGCGCAAGCCGCGGAACCGCGCCGTCATGGGTTGTCTTTCCGCATACGTCGCTTCTTGGAGCGATTTGTCCGATGAGCTCCTCCCACCTCACCGGCCGCTGGGGAGAACGAACGGCTGCACGCTATCTGGAAGAACGGGGCTGCCGCCTCTTGGCCCGTAATCTGCGCACTCGTCATGGCGAGGTCGATCTGATCGCCTGCCAAGAAGGCCTGCTGATCTTTGTGGAGGTCAAAGCCAGCGCTTCTGGTGGTTTTGTGTTCCCCGAATATGCCGTCACTCCCCAAAAGCGGGCGCGCTTGCTGGCGGTTGCCGAACAATATTTGCAGGAGCATCCGGAATTCAACACGTGGCGGTTGGACGTGATTGTGGTAGAGAAACAAGACGGTCGACCGCAGATCATCCACTTTGAGAATGTGTTTTGTGGATAGGCCGAGCGGAAGTCGGAGAGTCTCTGATAGGCCTATCAGCTACAATATCGCCCGAGGACACGATGCGACCCGTTGCCATTCTCGGTATTGGTCAGACCAAAATTGATGAACACTGGGATAAATCCCTAAAGGAATTGGCCGGCGAGGCGGCTTTTCGCGCCCTAGAAGAAGCCGGCCTGGTGCGCGTGGATGCGGTGTTTGTGGGCAATATGCTCTCGCCGTTAATCGACGGTCAAAATCAGCTTGGCGCATTGATTGCCGATTGGGTCGGCCTATGGGGGGCTGAGGCGGTGAAGATAGAAGCTGCCTGCGGTTCTGGCGCGGCAGCCTTCCGGGCCGGCCTGATGGCGGTGGCATCTGGCGAGGCGGAAACGGCATTGGTGGTAGGGGTGGAGAAGATGACCGACCGCGCCGGCCGCGAAGTCACCTCTGCTCTGGCAACCGCAGCTGATGCAGATTACGAGGTGGAGCAAGGAGTTTCGTTTGTGGGCTTGAACGCCTTGATCATGCGCCGGTATATGTACGAGTACGGTTGGAAACACGCCGACTTTGCGCCCTTCTCGATCAACGCCCACGCCAACGCCATGCACAACCCTTTTGCTCGATTGCACCAACCGATCACGGTGGAGCAGTTTGAGAAGGCCAACATGGTCGCTACGCCGATCAACTTGTTGGATGCCTCCCCAATCGGAGATGGTGCGGCGGCGGTGGTGTTGGTGCCGGCGGAGCGGGTGAGCCGGCCGCGGGTCGTGGTGGCTGCTTCGGCGGCCGCTACCGATACCATCGCCATTCACTCCCGGCGCGATCCCCTGTTCCTCTCGGCCGCTTATCAATCTGCCCGACGGGCCTATGCTCAGGCCGGCCTCTCCCCCGACGCAATCGATCTGTTCGAGCTGCACGATGCGTTCTCGATCATGGCCGTGCTCTCGCTGGAAGCCTGCGGATTTGCCGAGCGCGGCCAGGGGCCACGACTGGGCCTGGAGGGTGAGATCGGCATCCACGGGCGCATTCCGATCTGCACTCGCGGCGGACTAAAAGCACGCGGCCATCCGGTGGGGGCCACCGGCGTGTATCAGATCGTGGAAGTGGTTCAGCAACTGCGCGGCGAATGCGGCCCTACTCAGGTGGCAGACGCCCGAAGCGGCATGACTCAAAGCATCGGTGGTTCCGGCGCCACCATCCTGACCCACATCTTACGCCGAGAAGACTGAGCCGGCCGATGGACGATCCTGCCAGGAGGGGAAGCGCATCGGTTGCGGTTGAGAGTGCTGTCTATCGCCAGCTTCATGGCCCTTGGCAGCGGCCAAAACATAATCCACCATCAACGCCGGAATATTCACACCGGTAGTGGCGATGCTGTTGCGGAATTCCATCGTGTGATTGACCTCGTTTACCATCAAGCCGTGCTCGGTTTCAAACAGGTCGATCGCCAACAGGCCGCCGCCAATGGCCTGAGCTGTCTGCCGGCAGATGGCGACCAACTCAGGGGTGAGCGGGCAATTGCTGGCTACTCCGCCGCGAGCGGTGTTCGTAATCCAGTTCTCTGAGGTCCGGTAAATGGCGCAGATTGGCTCCTCCCCGATCACGAAGGCACGGATGTCGCGACCCGGTTTGTGAATGTATTCTTGGATGTAGTACACTTGATGGAGCACGCCCAGGCCGGCCTTGTGTTCGATGAACGCCTCTGCCGCCTGACGATCGTCCACGCGGGCCAGCAAGCGTCCCCACGACCCGATCACCGGTTTGATCACACACGGATATCCCATTGCTTCCACGGCCGCCAAGGCCGACTCTTGATCGAACGCCATGTATACGCGCGGAGTAGGAATCCCTGCGTTCACCAGAATCTGGCTGGTGATGTATTTGTCTCCACAGCGCTCAGCCACCTCAGGAGAATTCACCACACGCACACCGTTGGCGGCAAAGATCTTGGAGATATATAGACCGCGCAAATAGGAAATCGAACGCTCAAACAGAACATCCGCCTGTTCTGGCAGTCGGGCAATATCGAAAAATCGTTCACCATCGTTGATGCGGATCACATCTACGCCTGGCCGACGTTCCAGTTCTTCGAGCAGATATTTCTCCTCCACGCGCAAACGTGAGAACAAAAAGCCTACACGGATCACGGTCCACCTCCTGGAAATAGAATGACAGAGTGAGGTTGCTGTTGCCAGCGTTGGCCCCTCTGGGGGGAAACAAAGATTGCGACCAAACGATCACCTCCTGACCGAGAAATAAAATCAACCCGCCCTCCGGCGGCGGAGAGCGGGTTGGATCGATCCACAGAAACAGCTGTTAAGATGCCCTTGGTTCTCTGTCTCTCATCCAACAAGAACGCCCACAAGTCCGCCAACCGAAGGTTGCGGTTGTGGGCGTGCGCTTGGACTTGATTTCGTAGGAGAGAGGCGATTTCATTGGCCGCTATTCTACCAGCCAAAGGTTAGATGTCAAGAGGAGTGGAGGGTGTTCTATAAATCAGCTAGGATCAAGTAAACCTGCAGTATGGCGATTTGGCGCTTTGAAGGGATTGTGTGATTCCAGTCCTCCGGAGCGCGAGGACGAGATGGCCTTCCGAGCGTGTGGGGACGCCTGTTGTTGTGGAACATCGGGAAGTATATTTCTGGGTGGTGGTTGGTGGGCGTCGAATGCGTCATGGCAAGGACAGAGCGGTATTTTTTAGAACACCCTCAGAGAGGCTTTCGCAGGTCAGAATCGAGGGGTTATCAAGATATGTATACATTATCGCCAAACACTTACAAATTGTGTAGACAAATTTTGAGATAAATCATGATAAAAGTCACTATACGATGTGATTTTTCACCTCTAGTATTTGGGGCTATAGTTGCCCATAATGTCTACAGACTTCCTGGTTTATACTCCATGTGCCGATCGCCTGGAGTGCTTTGCTGATTTGGAGAGGATACTATGGCTCTTGCAACCGACATCAAACCGCCCCCCTCAGCGCCAAAACTCATTGAAGACCTCACCTTTCTCAACGAGGTCGTGGAACGCACGGCAGGTGTCTCGCGCCTGGAGATGTGCATTCAGTGTGGCACGTGTGGTGGGTCCTGCCCTTCGGCGGCCGATATGGATCACACGCCGCGTATGCTGTTCGCTATGATTCGGGCCGGCATGAGACAGGCCGTTCTCATGAGCAATACCCCCTGGATCTGCGTCTCCTGCTATCACTGTGTGGTGCGTTGCCCTCAGAATGTGCACATCGCCGACGTAATGTATACCCTAAAGAGCATGGCTATCGAAGCCAAACTCTATCGCGATTCGACTGCCCCAGACTTTTCCAAGACCTTCGTAGATATGGTCGAGGAATATGGGCGCAGCTACGAGTTTGGCCTGGCCACCCGTCATTATTTGAAGCACTTCCCCCTGCGCTTGCCGGGCATGTCACCGATGGCGTTGGGCATGCTCACCAAAGAGCGCATGAGCATTCGCCCGAAGCGCATCAAGAACATCAAGCAGCTCAAAGCCATTCTGCAACGGGCGAAGGAACTGGATGTTAAGGCCCAGCGGCCAGTCGCCTAACCATCGGCCAGAAAGGATGAGGTTCCTATGACCAAATATCTCTATTATCCAGGCTGCTCGATGGAAACCAGCGCTAAGGCCTACGGCTTTTCGCTGGCCAAGATCGCTCCGCTCCTCGGCTTGGATCTCGAAGAGATCGAGGACTGGAATTGCTGCGGCGCTACGGAATACCTTGGGATCAGCCTTACCCCTGCTTATGCGCTCATCTCGCGCAATCTGGCCCTGGCTGCTCAGCAAGCCAATGGCTCGCGCACGGTGGTTGCACCCTGCTCGGCTTGCTACTTGAACCTGGCCAAGGCCGACTACTACATGCACGAGCAACCCAAACTGGCCCAAAACGTCAACGAAGCGCTCTCGGCCGGTGGGCTTTCCTACAAACCGGGCTCGTTGACCATCCGTCACTTACTCGATGTGATCATCTACGACATCGGCCTGGATGTCATCAAGAGCAAGGTCACCCGGCCGCTCACTGGCCTGCGCGTAGCCCCCTACCTGGGATGCATGGTGCCGCGGCCGGACTACGAAAAGCGCTGGTCGGACCCAGAACATCCGATCGAGCTCGATCTGTTGCTCAAAGCCCTGGGAGCCGAGGTGATCGACTTTCCGCTCAAGACCCATTGCTGCGGCGGCCACATGACCCAGATCGGCCCCGAAACCGCCTTCGAGCTGATCCGCCGCCTGATCGCCTCTGCAGCTCAATACCAGGCCGACATCATGGTCACCCTGTGCCCGATGTGTCAAATGAACATCGACGCCTATCAAGGCGAAGTGAACCATCATTTCGGGACGGTCTATCACATGCCGATCGTCTTCTTTACCCAATTGATCGGTCTGGCCTTTGGCCTGGATGCCAAAGAGCTGGGCTTTGGCCTAGAGCTGGTGAGCGCGCGCAAGGCGTTGGAAAAGATCGGCATTGAAGCGCCAGAGCCCGCGCCGGCAGCGCCGCGACCGCGCAAGCAAGAAGGCCTGCCCATGCCCAAACCGCTCCCGAACAAAGCAACCAAGTTGTCTGAGAAAGGCAAGGTGGAGAAATGACCGGTGGCAACGGACAAAAACCAGTCGAAGAGAGAATCGGCGTCTACGTCTGCCATTGTGGCTCGAACATCGCCGGCATGGTGGACGTTCAAGAAGTGGCCGAGTGGGCTGCTTCGCGCCTGAAACATCGCGGGGTGGTCATCGGTCGCGACTACAAGTTCATGTGTTCCAGCTTGGGGCAAGAACTGATCGAGAAAGACATCAAAGAACTCGGACTCACCCGAGTTGTGGTAGCCGCTTGCTCGCCTCACCTCCACGAAAAGACCTTCCGCACCGCTTGCGAGCGGGCCGGCCTGAACCCCTACCTGTGCGAGCTGGTCTCGATCCGCGAACAAGTCTCTTGGGTGCACACCGATCGCGTGGCAGCCACCTCCAAGGCCAAGGCCATCGTTTCAGGAGGGGTGGAACGCGTGATCTATCACGCTCCGCTTCAACCGCTGCGGGTGCCCATCCACCCCGCAACCTTGGTGGTCGGAGGCGGGATTGCCGGAATCCAAGCTGCGCTTGAGATCGCTAATGCCGGCTATCCAGTGTACCTGGTCGAGCGCGAGCCATCCATCGGTGGACACATGGCCCAATTCGACAAGACCTTCCCCACCCTTGATTGCGCAGCTTGTATCCTGACCCCACGCATGGTAGAGGCCGGCACCCATCCCAACATCACCCTGCTCACCTGGAGCAACGTCGAAAAAGTAGAAGGATACGTCGGCAACTTCACCGTCACCATCCGCAAGAAAGCCCGCAAGGTCAACACCGATCTGTGCACCGGGTGTGGCATTTGCCAAGAAAAATGCCCTAAGAAGGTGATTGACGAGGTGTACGAGGCCGGGTTGGGGTATCGCAAGGCCATCTACACTCCATTTGCCCAAGCGGTACCCAAGTATCCGGTGATCGACGTAGAGAACTGCATCTACTTCGAAAAGGGCACCTGCAAGGCCTGCGAGAAGTTCTGCCCCACCAACGCCATTGATTTCAAGCAAGAAGACGAACTCTTGACCGTGCAGGTGGGCAACATCATCTTAGCAACCGGCTACGACATCTTCGATGCCCGCAAGATCAGCAATTACGGATACGGCCGGTTGGCAAACGTCTTCACTTCGCTAGAGATGGAGCGCATGTGCAACGCCGCCGGCCCGACCAATGGACAGATCGTCCTGCGAGACGGCAAGACCGTTCCCAAGGCGGTGGGCATCATCCACTGCGTGGGTTCACGCGATCGCAACTACAACAACTACTGCTCGGTCATCTGCTGCATGCAGAGCCTGAAATTTGCTCACCTGGTCCATGAACGAACCGGCGCCGTGGTGTACAACTTCTACATTGACATGCGCACGCCGTTCAAAGACTATGACGAATTTTATCAACGCATATTGGAGGAAGGCACTCTCTTCGTGCGCGGCAAAGTGGCCGAGGTCACTGATGCTGCCCGCCTGCCGGGCGAGGAAGGCAAGCTGATCATCCAAGCGGAAGACACGTTGGCCGGCAAGCAGCGCCGCATTCCAGTGGACATGGTCATCCTCTCGGTAGGCTTAGAGCCGCGCCGCGACGCCAAAGAGGTGGCCAAACTGTTCGGCATTTCCTGCTCGGCCAACGGCTGGTTCACCGAGCGACATCCTAAGCTCGATCCAGTTGCCACGATGACCGAGGGCATTTTCATCGCCGGCTGCGCCCAAGGCCCCAAAGATATCCCGGCCAGTGTAGCCCAAGGAGCGGCCGCTGCGGCGCGTGTGCTCGGCAAGATCCAGCAGCGTGAGATCGAACTCGAACCGGTGCGCGCCAGCGTCAATCAGGCCCAATGCTCAGGTTGTCGCATCTGCAATGGCTTGTGCCCGTTCAACGCTATCGCCTTCCACGAAGATCGGATGGTTTCCGAGATCAACCCGGCTCTGTGCCAGGGATGCGGCACCTGCGTGGCCGCTTGTCCGGCCGGCGCTATCAGCGGCACAGGCTTCAGCAACGAACAGATCCTGGCCCAGATTGACGGTCTGCTGTTGCTGAACATTGGCGAGGAGGCAATTGCCTAAGCAGTCCGCGAGGAGAATTCCTATGACCAACGAAACGTTTGAACCCATCATCATTGGCTTCACCTGCAACTGGTGTTCCTATCGTGCGGCGGACCTGGCCGGCACATCTCGCTTGAAATATCCCCCCAACATCCGCCTGATCCGCTTGATGTGCAGCGGACGCCTGGACCCCACCTTCGTCTTCAAAGCCTTGGCTAACGGCGCCGATGGCGTGCTGATCACGGGTTGTCATCCTGGGGAATGCCACTACCTAGAGCAGAACTACAAAGCCTTGCGGCGCTTTCACCTGATGCGACGCACGCTGAAGGGGCTAGGCATCGAACCCGAACGTATCAAACTGGTGTGGGCCTCGGCTGCCGAAGGCGTCAAATTCGCTGCCGAAGCGGCCGCTTTCGTGGAAGAGATCTGTGCCCTGGGACCCTTGCAATGGGGCAAACCCAGAGAAGAACCATCCCATAGAGAGATCGAGGAGGTGCCGGCATGAGTGAGAAACCCAAATTTGCCATGTACTGGGCGGCCTCCTGCGGCGGCTGTGAGATTGCCGTCCTGAACATCGATGAAAAAATCCTCGACGTAGATGCCAATTTTGAAGTCGTCTTCTGGCCGGTGGCCATGGATGCCAAGTACAAAGACTTGGAGGCCATGGAAGACGGCTCGATCCTGCTCACCTTATTCAACGGCGGCATCCGCAACGACGAGAACGAATACCTGGCCAAGCTTCTGCGCCGCAAATCCAAGATCCTGGTGGCCTTTGGTTCCTGCGCTTGCGAAGGATGCGTCCCAGGCCTGGCCAACCTGAGCCCGGCCGAGGAGATCATCACCACGGCCTTCCACACCGTCTCCACCGACAACCCGAACGGCGTTCACCCGCAACCGACCTACAAAGCCCCGGAAGGGGAGCTCCACATCCCACGCCTCCTCCCGGTGCTCAAGACACTCGACCAGGTGGTGGAGGTAGATTACTACATGCCGGGCTGCCCGCCCGAGAGTCACCAGATCGCCGCTGTGATCGACCTGGTGATCCAGGTTTTGCAAGGCAAGGCCGAACTTCCTCCTAAAGGGACCGTGATCGGCGCTGGCATTTCCACCGTGTGCGATGAATGCCCGCGCAAGCGCAACGTCAAGACCATCAAATCCTTCACCCGCATCTTCGGCCAGCCACTCGATCCTGAGCTGTGCCTACTGGAGCAGGGCATCCCCTGCAACGGCATCGCTACCCGCAGCGGCTGCGGCGCCCGCTGTCCATCGGCGGGAGCGCAATGCATCGGCTGCTATGGGCCGGCCGAGGGTGTCCTCGACTACGGCGCCCGTCTGATCACCGCCTATGCCTCGGTGGTCGATGCCAATGAACCGGACGAGATCGAGCGCATCCTGGATGGCATTCCCGATCTGGTTGGCCAGTTTTACCGGTTCAACCTGGCCGGTTCTCTGCTGAAAGCCGGCCAGACGGCCTGGAAACCCAACGGCGGCAACGGCAGATAGGAGGTACCTCATGACCCAACGCATTACCATTGACCCGATCACTCGCCTCGAAGGCCACGGCAAGATCGAGATCTTCCTCAACGAAGAAGGGGAAGTCGCCAACACCTACTTCCAGATCCCCGAATTGCGCGGCTTCGAGCGCTTCTGCGTGGGCCGGCCCATCGAAGAAATGCCTCTACTCACCAATCGCATCTGTGGCGTGTGTCCCGAAGCCCATCACATGGCCGCTGCCAAAGCCGCCGATGCCGTCTACCACGTTGACCCGCCGCGCACCGCCAAGATGCTGCGCGAACTGCTTTACTCAGCGTTCTACGTCACCGATCACACCACCCACTTCTATGCCTTGGCCGGCCCTGACTTCGTCATGGGTCCCGACGCTCCGGTGGCCGAGCGCAACATCCTGGGCGTGATCCACAAGGTGGGTCTGGAGATCGGCAGCAAGGTGATCCGAGCCCGCAAATATGGCCATACTGTGGTCGAGATCATCGGCGGGCGCAAAGTTCACCCCTGCACTTCCATCCCAGGCGGCCTGACCAAAGGCATCACCGAAGAGCAGCGCCTCGAGATCCTCGAGATGGGAAAGTGGGCTGTCGAGTTCGCCCAATTCTCGCTCAAACTGTTCAGCGACATCGTGCTGAGCAACAAGGCCTACGTTGACCTCATCCTGGGCGACATCTACACCCACCGCACCTACTACATCGGCACCGTAGACGAAAACAACCGCGTCAACTTCTACGACGGCAAAGTGTCGGTCGTAGACCCCCAGGGGAACCGCATCGGCAAATACGCTCCGCACGAATACACCGAGTGGATCGCCGAACACGTCGAGCCGTGGACCTACCTGAAATTCCCCTATCTCAAGAAAGTGGGATGGAAGGGCTTCGTGGACGGCAAAGACTCGGGCGTCTACTGCGCCACGCCGCTCTCCCGCCTGAACGCTGCCGATGGCATGGCCACGCCGCGTGCCCAAGAAGAATACGAGCGGTTCTACGCCACCCTGGGCGGCAAACCCGTCCATCAGCGTTTGGCCACCCACTGGGCGCGTCTGATCGAACTCCTCTACGCCGCCGAGCGCTGGGTGGAATTGGCTTCCGACCCCGAAGTGGCTGGTCCCAACTTTCACACCGTGCCTACCGAAATGCCCACCGAAGGCGTAGGGATCGTCGAAGCCCCGCGCGGCACCCTCACCCATCACTACCGGACCGATGAACGAGGCATCGTGACCAAAGCCAACCTGATCGTCGGCACCACCAACAACTACGCCCCGATCAGCATGTCTATCAACAAGGCGGCCCGCACCCTGATCAAGAAAGGCCAACAGATCACCGAGCCCATCCTGAACATGATCGAAATGGCCTTCCGGCCCTACGATCCCTGTTTTGGCTGCGCAACCCACACCCTGCCCGGCCAGATGCCGCTCGAGGTGACCATCCGCAACGCCCAGGGCGAAGTCGTCCAAGTCCTAAAACGCTGATATCTCTCTGCACGGTCGGGCATCGGAGGCCACGCGGCATATAAGGGCCTCCGGTGCCCGACATGGAGCGATCCACCCATGCGAACGATTGTCATTGGTCTAGGCAATCCCATCCTGGGCGACGATGGGGTAGGCTGGAAAGTAGCTCAAGCGGTGCTGCAGCGAAACGAGACCGAGAGTCGCTTCTCGTTGCTGCAACCGGCCGGCTGCAAAGAGATGCATCACCCATGCCCGGTGGAAGTGGAATGTGTTTCGCTGGGTGGCCTAAGCTTGATGGAACGTTTGATCGGCTACGATCGGGCCATCCTAATCGACGCCATGCAAACTGGACAACGGCCGGTAGGAACGGTCCATGTCTGTACCCTAGAGGACCTGCCCAACCCCTCGGCCGGCCATTCCACCTCGGCCCACGACACTTCGCTGATGACCGCCCTGGAAATCGGCCGGCGGATGGGCTTGCACCTGCCCTCCCAGATCGACGTCGTAGCCATCGAAGCCGAACAGGTCTACAATTTTTCAGAAGACCTCTCGCCGCCGGTAGCAGCCGCCATCCCTCAGGCCTGCCAAGCGGTTCTCAACCTGCTCAAATCCATTTACGATCCGCTCGAACACAAGGAGTCGGCATGATCTCCCCCGAACTGCTTCGTCGTTTCCTCTTTTTCAGCTTCCTCGACGATGCTCAATTGAAAGCTGTGGCTATGATCGCCGACGAGATAAGCTACGACAAGGGTGCCGTCATCATTGAGGTCGGCCAGCCGGCTGACGCTCTTTTTGTGCTGATCGAAGGCGACGTTTCCTACTATCTCGTGGCGACCTCCGAACACGATCCCTACTACAAGAAAGAATATTTCATCTCCAAGATCAACCCGGGCGAGGTGTTTGGCGCCTCGGCCATGATTGAACCGTACGTCTACACTGCTACCCTACAAGCCGACAAACCCTCCAAGGCGATCAAGATCAATGCGCCGGCTCTGCGCGCTCTATGCGAGTTGGATCTAAAACTCTCTTGTGGCCTACACCGAGCAATCGCCCAGGTGATGATGGAGCGACTGCAACAAACCCGCATCCAACTCGTCGCCGCAAAACCCTGATATTCATTTGGCCTCCCCCCTCTCCCTCCGGCCCGATCTGGGCCGGGATTGTTTTATAATGACCCCGTGTCTACCCACCGAAATTTAGCGATCCTTTTTCTCACGTTAGTGGTGAACCTGCTCGGCTTTGGGATCATCATCCCAATCTTGCCCTTTTACGTCGAGCGTTTTGGCGGCAGCGGTTTGCAGATGGGCATGCTGATGTCAATCTTCTCGCTGATGCAGTTCGTATTCTCGCCCATCTGGGGTGGCCTCTCCGATCGCGTCGGTCGAAAGCGGGTGCTGATGATCGGCGCCCTGGGAAACGCCATGAGCATGGCCCTGATGGGATTGGCCCGGGAATACTGGCTGCTCTTCTCAGCGCGGATGCTCTCAGGCATGCTCTCCTCGGCCACGCTGCCGGCAGCCATGGCGTTTATCAGCGACATCACCGACGAAAAGCACCGCAGCGGCGGCATGGGGCTCTTCGGGGCCGCCTTCGGGCTGGGCATGGTGCTCGGCCCGGGGATCGGCGGCGTTTTGTCCCAGGTGACGCTAGAAGCACCGTTCTTCTTCGCCTCAGGCGCGTCCTTGGTAGCCGTGGCCCTGACCGGGTTCCTGCTTCCCGAATCGCTTCCCGCAGAACGACGCCTAGGGCACGAACATCGCATCCGTAGCGTGGACCTGGGTCTGATGTTCCGCTCGCTTTCTGGGCCGATCGGTTTCCTGCTGATCTTAGCCTTCCTTCACAACTTTGCTCTGACCAACTTCGAGGGCATCTTCGGCTTCTATGCCCAACGACGATACAATTTTGACCCTCCAACCATCGGCCTGATCATGGTGACGATTGGACTCATCGCCACTGTGACTCAAGGCGTGTTAACTGGCCCCTTCACTCGTCGCTTTGGGGATGTGGCTGTGATCCGTGCAGCGCTCTTTGCCAGCGCCCTGGGGTTTGTGAGCATGACGCCGGTGTCCACCTTAGACGCCTTGCTGTTGACCAGTGGCTTCTTTGTGCTGAGCAACTCCCTATTGCGTCCTAGCGTGGCCGCGCTGACCTCCAAACGAACCCCTCTGCCTCAAGGCGTGACCATGGGGATAGCCAACGCCTTCATGAGCTTAGGCCGCATCCTTGGCCCGCTGTGGGGAGGCAAGATGTTGGATATCAACTTGAACTACCCCTTCCTTTCCGGAGCCTTGGTGATGTTGGCGGCTGGCTTTGCCGGCTTGGTTTACCTGCGCCACGAAGAGCGGGTGGCCGCCCAAGCTGCCAACAGCGATTAGCCGGCCCTATCCTTCGCCCAACTTGGGCGTCGGCTCCGGATGCGCCCGATGGGACAGATAATTTTCCATCCAGAAAATGATCAACGCTAGCCAAACCAGGCTAAAGCCGATCAGGCGCGTCTGATCGAGCGGCTCGTGATACACCAACACCCCCAATAGAAACTGCAGGGTGGGGGCGATGTATTGCAACAACCCGATCACGGTCAGCGGAATAGCTCGCGCTGCTGAGGCGAACAACAACAGCGGGACAGTGGTCACCACCCCGGCACCGAACATCAACAAATCGGATTCCCAACCGCTGTGCAAGAACACCCCCTGACCGCGCATTTCGCTGGCGATCAAGTAGCCCAGAGCAGGCAGGAAGAGCAGGCCGGTCTCAAGGGTCAAACCGTAGAGCGATCCCAACGGAGCCAGTTTCTTTACCAAGCCGTAGAGGGCAAACGAAAATGCCAAAGCGAGGGCGATCCATGGTAGGCGGCCGTGTCGCAGGGTCAAATAGGTCACGCCCAGGGCCGCCAAGCCGATCGGCGCCCACTGAGCCGGCCGGAGCCGCTCGCGCAACACCATCACCCCAAGAAAGACGCTTAGCAAGGGGTTGATGAAATACCCCAGGCTGGTCTCCACGATGTGGCCGGCGTTCACCGCCCAGACGTAGATCAACCAATTGATGGCGATCAGCACCGCAGCAAACGAGTAGATGCGGATCATCTTTCGATTCAAGTGGGCGTAAAAATCGTTCCATTGTCTAGTGACCAACAGGATGCCCACCAGCAACAGGAACGACCAGCCGATGCGATGTCCCAACAATTGCAGGGCCGGCACGTGCTGGAGCAACTTCCAGTAAACTGGGAACAATCCCCACAACAAGTAGGCTCCCAGGCCTGACAAAATGCCTCTATTCATCTCGTTTTTGCTCTCTCCGGGGAAAATTTCGCTAATCCCAATCGATCGGTTGGCGGCCGGCAAAGCCGGTCTCCACCTCATGCCAGAACTGCACCTGGCTCTCGCCATACTTCCAGCACAGGTATACCATACGGCCCTCGTGCCAGGCCGGGAAATCCACCAAACCAACTGTGATGTCTTTGACTTCCACACCCATCGCTTGGATCTGGTGCAGCAATTCATGCAACCGCTCAAAATCTGGGACCAACTGCGCCAGCCGAGGGTTTCCGCCGTTGCCAACCGATTTCTCGATCACCGCCCATAGCTCGGGCTGCAGCGCCTGAACTCGCTCGGCAATCTCCATCGCCTCGCGAACCAGGGGGTGTAAGATGGGCAACAGGGCGTTTGCTTCGTGGGGGCGAAAGTAACGGGGCACGAGATAAAGTATAACGGGAAAGAGAGAATCAGGAAATGGGAACGGCGATGGGCGATGGCTGACGGATCAGCAGATGCGCGGCAGCATTTCGCCGGCCAGCATGTCCAAAATGCGAGTGGCGCCGATGGCCGTTCGCAAGAGCACTCGCCCCGGCGGATCGGCGGTCACCTGACCGATCAGGGTGGCTTCTTCACCGTAGCGGGTACGCCGCATGGCCTCAAGCAGGGCGTCGGCCTCATCGGCCGGCACAATCGCCACCACCTTGCCCTCGTTGGCTACATAAAGCGGGTCAAAGCCTAGCATCTCGCAGGCTGCCAACACCGCCGGCCGGATGGGGATGGCCGCTTCATGGATCACTAGACCACATCCTGATTGGCGAGCGATCTCGTTTAGAGTCGTAGCCAGCCCACCACGGGTGGGATCGCGCAGCACATGCAAATCGGGTGCTGCGTCCAACATGACTTGGATCAGGCGGTTGAGCGGGGCGACGTCGCTTTGCAGGTCCGTTTCAAAGCCCAGTTCGCCACGAGCGCTGAGCACAGCAATCCCGTGATCGCCGATCGGGCCGGAGAGGACCACTACATCGCCCGGGCGCGCCTGAGCGCCGCCGATCAGCCTGCCGGGCCGGCGAAGGCCGACCCCGGTGGTAGTGATATACATCCCATCGGCTTTGCCCTTCTCCACCACTTTGGTGTCGCCGGCCACGATCTGCACTCCCGCCTCCTCGGCAGCCGCCTTCATCGAAGCGACCACTCGTTCGAGGGTGCTCAGGGGCAATCCTTCTTCGAGGATAAAACTTGCCGTCAGGTAGAGCGGGCGTGCTCCCAGCATGGCCACGTCGTTTACCGTGCCACACACCGCCAACCGGCCAATATCTCCCCCTGGAAAGAAAAGCGGCGAAACCACGTGCGAATCGGTGCTGATCGCCAGACACCCTTCGGCGATCTCCAACGAGGCAGCGTCATCGCCGGCGCGCAGGACAGGATTATCAAAAGCCGCCAGAAAGATTTGGCGGATCAGATCGTGCGTCATTTTCCCGCCTGAGCCGTGGCCGAGCACGATCTGCTCGTTGTGTGGCAGGGGAACTGGACACACCGGGCTTTCAAACGCTGGAAGCTGAACAGGCTTGGGATCGTCGGACATGGGTAGCTCCTACCGTCCATAACGATAATAAGCAGCGCATGCCCCTTCTGAAGAGACCATTGTGGCCCCCAGTGGATGTTCTGGTGTGCACTCCTTGCCGAAGGCCAGGCAATCCCGCGGCTTCTTCTGCCCTTGCAGAATTTGGCCGGCAATGCAGATCGGCGATTCCTGAGGGCGAATGGCCTCCACATCGAAACGCTTCTCAGCGTCAAACTCGGCAAACTCTGGGCGCAGCCACCAGCCGCTCATCGGGATGACGCCGATCCCGCGCCAGGTGCGATCGCACTCCTCAAACACCTGGCGGATGGTCTCCTGGGCCGCCCGGTTGCCCTCTAACGTCACCGAGCGAGCGTAGGCGTTCTCCACTGCCACTCGTCCTTCTTCGAGCATACAAATGGTGTGCCAGAGACCCTGGGCCAAGTCGAGCGGCTCAAAACCGGTCACAGTCATCGGCACCCGATACTTCTCAGCCAGAGGCAGATACTCCCAATAGCCCATCACGGTGCAGACGTGGCCGGCCAGCAGGAACCCTTGCACGCGGTTGGCTGGCGCACTCAAGATGGCCTCCATGGCCGGCGGCACCCGCACATGCGACACCAGGATGGAATAATTCTTCAACCCCAGGCGGCGGGCCGCCAGCACGCTCATCACGTTGGGCGGCGCTGTGGTCTCAAAGCCGATGGCGAAGAACACCACCTGCTTCTCTGGGTTCTGGCGGGCGATCTCCACCGCGTCGAGCGGCGAGTACACCACCCGCACTTGTCCGCCGGCTGCTTTGACCGAGAACAGGTCGCGCCCCGAGCCCGGCACGCGCAGCATGTCCCCATAGGAGCAAAAGATCACCTCCGGACGAGAGGCGATGGCCAGGGCTTTATCGATCAGCTCCAGCGGTGTGACGCACACCGGACAACCCGGGCCGTGAACCAACTCGATCTCCGGCGGCAGCATCTGGTCCAGGCCGTAGCGCACGATGGAGTGGGTCTGGCCGCCGCAGATCTCCATGATCACCCAAGGGCGGGTGACCAGGCGGCGAATGCGCTCCATCACGCCTTGAACCAGAGCTGCATCACGATACTCAGTAACGTATTTCATGGACGTCGTGCGCTTCGAGAGGCGAGCGTCCTCTCAGCCGGGCGGCGGGCCAAGTTCGGATTCCAGGTCGGCGATCTGGCGCAGCAGGGCCAGCGTCTCTTGCGCCTCTTGCTCGCTCACCAGGTTGAGGGCAAAGCCTACGTGGACAATGCAGTAATCCCCCACCTGGGCCTCGGGCACATAGGCCAGGCAGGTCTCGCGGACCACTCCGCCGAAGTCCACCTTGGCCATCGGCATCCCGTTTCGTTCGTACTTCTCGATAATCTTGCCGGGCACTCCAAGACACATACAACGGCTCCTTTCAGGAGGTGGGCAGGCCATGCGAACGCCACCGCTCGGCGGCGATCACCGCCTGCCCCAGCGACAGCCCACCATCATTGGTCGGCACCTGTTGATGTATGTATACCGTAAAGCCAGCGGCTTCTAAAAGTGACAAAGTTCGTCCAAGTAGGGTGATATTTTGCCATACTCCCCCCGAAAAAGCCACTTCGTTCACGCCAAACCGCTGGCGCAAGTCGCAACACGCTTCATAGCAGACTTGGGCCAAGCCGTTGTGAAAGCGGGCGGCCATTCTGCCGAACGGAACCCCAGCCAACGCATCGGCGATCAAGGCCTCTATGGCGGTTCGCACCTGAACCCGATCCTGACTCCACACGAACGGATAAGCACCTCGCTCCAGCGGATCCACCGCCGCCTCGAACTCAATGGCCGCTTGGGCCTCGTAGTTCACCGTCTGCCGGCCGCCGGCCAGGGCCGCCGCTGCGTCGAACAGCCGGCCCAGGCTAGAGGTGAGCGGTGTGTTGACCCGCGCTTGCAACTGGGCGCGCAGCCGCAGACGGTCTTCGGCGCACAGGGCCCGGACCGGCGCCAAGCCCTGCTCCCACTCCAGGCCTAATGCCCAGAGCAGGGCCAGCGCCGTGCGCAGCGGCTTGCGAATGGCGGAGTCGCCCCCGGGCAGGGGAAACCTCTCGAGATGAGCTAGCCGTTGGTAAGCGCGGTAGTCGGCCAGCAAGATCTCGCCACCCCAGATGGTGCCGTCGTCGCCGTAGCCGGTGCCATCAAAGGCCAGGCCGATCACCGGGCGGGAGCCATCTAAACCGTGTTCGGCCATGCAGGCGGCGATGTGAGCATGGTGATGTTGGATCCAAAACAGCGGCAGGCCTTGGCGTTCGGCGCGCTCTTGGGCGTAGCGGGTAGCCAGGTAGTCTGGGTGCAGGTCGCAGGCCAGGGCCAGCGGTTGCACTCGGAACAGACGCTCAAAGTGGGCAATCCCCTGTTCAAAGGAACGCAGGGTTTCGTAGTTTTCCATGTCGCCGATATGGTGGCTGAGGAAGGCATAGCGCCCGTTGGTGAGGCAAAAGGTGTTTTTGAGTTCGGCGCCAGCGGCTAGCAAATGGGGCGCTTCGAAGGGCAGTTTGACCGGGAAGGGTGCGTAGCCACGGGAGCGGCGCAGGGGATAGAACCAGGCCGTCTCTGGGGTTGATCCTTCGTCGGGGATCAGGGTTGTAGATGGAGAGGCAAGGGGCAGGTTAGGAGAGGGGTGGGGAGAAGAGGAAGCTGGCTCAGCGAGGCCGGCTGGGGCGTGGATCGATTCGGGAGCGGAGAGGGGGCCGGGGGCCGGCGGCGAGGAGGGCCAGGGGCCAGGATTGCAACCGGGGAGGGCCGAACCCGCGCGGGGTAGGTTGAGGCGGGAAGGACCGGCCGGGGAGGTAGGGCCGGCCTGGGGAGGGGGATCCCCGCGCCGGGGTCGGTGGACGATTCGTACCACTGAGTCGTCGCAACGGATGTGAATGTCGCGGTTGTGGAGGAGGAAGGCGTCGGCCAGGGAGGCCAGGCGTTCTCGGGCTTCTTGGTTGTCAGTGGCGATCGGTTCTTCGGAGAGGTTGCCGCTGGTCATTACCAGAGGCGACATGTCAAAGCTCAGGCCGGAGAAATCGGGATCGGCAAAGAGCAGGTAGTGGAGGGGGGTGTAGGGGAGCATCACGCCCAGGGTGGTTTGACCTGGGGCGACTTCCGGCGCGATCGTGGACTCGGGCCGGCGCTCGAGGAGGACAATGGGGGCGGCGGGAGAGGTCAGCAAGTCACGCTCGGCCGGCCAGAGGCGGCAGTGTTGTTCTATAGTAGCCAGGTCAGGCATCATCAGGGCGAAGGGTTTGTCGACGCGCAGTTTGCGGCGGCGAAGTTCGGCCACGGTTTCGGAGCGGGTGGCGTCGCAGGCTAGGTGAAAGCCGCCTAGGCCTTTGATGGCCAGGATGTAACCCTCGAGCAGGAGGCGACGGGCGTGACGAATGGCCTGGTCGCCCGTGGAGAGCATGACGCCGTTCTTCTCTAGCCAGACGTATGGGCCGCAGGCTGGGCAGGCCACCGGTTGGGCGTGGAAGCGACGATCGGCCGGGTGGTGGTATTCGCGCTCGCAGGCCGGACACATGGGGAAGGCCGCCATGGTGGTCTGGGGGCGGTCGTAGGGGATGTTGCGGATGATGGTGAAGCGGGGGCCGCAGTTGGTACAGTTGATGAACGGGTAGCGGTAGCGCCGATCGGCAGGATCGAAGAGTTCGCGCAGGCAGTCGCGGCAGATGGCTACGTCGGGCGAGATGGGTTGAAAGGCGGAAGGGATGGCCTGGGAGTGGCGGATCTCGAAGGTTTGGAAGCCGTTGGGGGGACCGAAGGAGACGTGGAGGGAATCGATGCGGGCCAGAGGCGGGGCTTCGCTGCGCAGACGTTGCAGGAAGTCTTGGACGACGGCCGGCTCGCCATCCACTTCGATCTCGACGCCGGCCGAGGTGTTTTTGACCCAGCCGGTAAGCCCCAGGCGAACGGCCAGGTTGTAGACGAAGGGTCGGAAGCCCACCCCTTGGACGATGCCGGTGATGTGGATGCGGGCGCTGTGCATGGGACAGGCTTAGGTTGCGCGGGCCTGATGGATCAGCCAGTCTACCCAGGCGCTTAGGCCCTCGCCGGTGCGGCAGGAGAGAGGGAAGGTGAGCACGCCGGGGTTGAGGGCTTCTACGCCGCGTCGGAAGTAGTCCATGCGAAAGTTGAGGTAGGGCAGCAGGTCGATTTTGTTGATCACCAGGACATCCACGCCGCGGTACATGCCTGGGTATTTGTAGGGTTTGTCGTCGCCTTCGGGGGTGGAGGCGACCAGCACAGAAGCGTGCGCACCTAGTTTAAAGGAGGCTGGACACACCAGGTTGCCGACGTTTTCCACGATCAGCAGGTCGAATTGGCTCAGGTCGAGCTGTTCGAGGGCGCTGCGCAGCATGACGGCGTCGAGATGGCACTCGCCACCAGTGTTGATCTGGATGGCAGCCTGGGCGCCGGCGGCGGCAGCCCGATCGGCATCCAGGGAGGTGGCGATGTCTCCTTCGACCACGGCTACCCGCAGGCGACCATCGAGACGAGCCAGGGTTTGTTCGATGAGGGAGGTTTTGCCGGCCCCGGGAGACGCCATCAGGTTGATGGCGAACACGCCAGCCGCATCGAGACGGGCGCGGTTTTCTTCCGCTAGGCGATCGTTGGCGCTAAGGATGTTTTCGACGATTTTGATCTGACGAGGCATAGTGGAGTTCATTCGGAGAGAAGGTAGGAATATTATAGTCGAGAGAGCCGGAGAAGGGAAGCAAGGAGAATGGAAGAACAGGTTATTCGATGTCGATGGCTTCGAGGAAGCATTCTTCGCCGGCGAGGATTTTGGCCCCTACGCTGCCGCAGGTTGGACAGAGGAGTTCACCTTGTTGGGGGCGATATTTGTTAAAGCACACCATGCATTGCAACTCGGCCGGCACCCGGCGGAAGTGCAAGCGAGCCCCTTGGGCGATGGTGTCTTTGGCGATGATATCCCAGTAGAACTGGATGGAGTCGTCTACCATGGACGAGAGTTCGCCGATGACGATGTGTAGATCGGTGATGCGCTGGGCATTGGCCTGTTGCGCATGGCGTAGGGCAATTTCGAGCAGGGATTGGGTGAAGGGAAGTTCATGCATGGGCACAAGGTCGAGATGAATAGGTGACGTCGAAGGGGTCGCGCAGCCGAAGGTGGAGCCAAGGAGAGGGCCAGAGGCTCGTCAAAGGGAGCGGGCCGGCGAAGGGCGATCATTTTGCTTTGCGGCGGATCTGCCATGCTTGATTGTTCGCTGCGCGGGGCGGAAACACTCCTTGTTCTACCGAACGCAACTCTTGAATGGTGAAGAACGCCTTTGGGTGAGATTGGCGGATGATATGGAGTACTTGGGGTAGATTGGAGCGATCGACGATGGTGTAGATTAGCTGCACCGGTCCTTTGGCGCCTTGGCCGTCCACCGCTGTCACGCCGTAGCCGTGGGCGTATAACTCGTCCCTCAGGGAGTTCTGGGTGCCTGGCAGGATGGCGCGCACCACTACCCTGCCAAGCGCCAGCCGCTCTTCGATCCACATGCCTACGTAGTTGCCGGTGGCAAAGCCGGCCGCGTAGCCTAGGTAGGCTGCCAGGTTGTTGGTGCTGCGGGCGATCTCGGAGATGATGCTTACCCAGATGAAGACTTCCACAAAACCCAGCAGGGGAGCCAGGTGTTTGCGACCGCGCGAGGTGAAAATGATGCGCAGTGTTCCGAGCGAAACGTCGATCAGGCGCGCCACAAACACAGCCAACGGCAAGATCACCCAGCCATACCAGTCGAATTCCATGCACGGCTCCTTTGCTCTCTCAATCTATCCGGCCTTGGCGCACAAAGCGGGTCAACTCACTGACGCTCCATTGTTCGATGCCCAATTTTTCCACTGTCCGCCCGCGGCGCCAATAATCGGTGCGATGGATGATGCTGGCCAGACGAATGATGCTCTCCATGCCGCGCACCGACACCCCATAGCGCATGCCCAGCGAAGCGATCGGCACCAGGCTCATGGGCACGTCTTCAAAGATGTAGCGGTGGTTGAGGGTCGGCGGGGCTTTGATGCCGTAGTAGCCGGGTTGGTTGTGAATGGCTTGGTAGAGATCTTCGCCTTCGGTGTTGTAAGCCATTTTGAGCCACTCCAGGGCGGTGCGGGCGCGGATGCCCAGGGCCGAGGCCACGGTGACCCGCTCACGGTCGAGCACTTCAAGCACCCGCGCCACAGAGGGGGTGACACCGTCAATGTAGAATTGGTAATCGCCGTGGGTGGCCTCAATCCAGCCGGCATTGAGCAGGGTGAGCGCCGGGTGAAAGATGGCGCCCATGTTGTTCAGGCCAGTGTTCAGCACGTCGATTCCGTCAATGAACTGGGGATAGGCTTCGTGAATCACGGCCAGCACTTGTTCGTTGCGGACGGCCGGCAGGGCCGCTAGGGGGACGGCTTCTTTGATGCGAAAGATGCGCGCCTGGGCCGGCCCATCGGAACGGGAGGCGTAGATGAACGTCTCGGCCTCGGCGATGGTCACATCAGCCCGACAGCCCCGATCGCGGATGACCTTTAGAAACTCGATCGCCCCACACGTCCGACCGGGATGGAGCACCACGATCTGGCCGTTCTTGAGGTGGGGAGCTACGGCAGCTGCTACATCGGCATGGGCAGAAGACGGCACCACAACGTGGATCACCTCGGCCGGCTGCACGGCTTCTTCTATATCGGAGGTCACTTTGCTCAGTTTGGCAAAGCCGTGCGGCCCGCCTTCTTGGTTGCTATCCACTTCGATCCCGCCGCGTTTGCGGATCAACTCGATGTTGGCTGCCGTACGGTTGTACAGCGTCACGGAAAAGCCCAGCAGAGCCAAATGGGCGGCCATCGCCTTGCCGCCATGGCCGGCCCCGATCACGGTATGCTTCCTGCTCATACTATCGCCTCCAGGATGGGATGTTGGTGCAAAACGCCGAGGGTCACTTCCACTTCCTTGCCATCAGCTGAGCAAGCGTTCGATTCGCTGTCGCTCCGAGATAGGGTTGCCGCGCTCGTCCACGCTCACACAGGCCCCGTCCACAATGCGCGTGCGTGCTTGGCCGCGACCGAACTTGTTGTTGCGCAGTTGTGGCGCATCCATCACCCCGGTGGTCACTGCGCGAGTCAGAGTGACCGGGTCGGTAAAGGGGTCGGAGACGTCGGGGCCGGCTAGAGAGCGAATGGCATCGAGAATCGCCCGCACCTCCTCGGCCAGTTCGGCCCGCCGGCGAGCGATGGCCGGATCGGCAGTCATATCTGGAGCCCCTCGGATGGCATTTTCGATCGCCCGGCGGGCGATCTTGGCGGCTTCGATCACGTCGTCGGCGGTGGCGGCGTGATGGGCCTCGGTGTGGCCGACGATGTGATAAATATGAGGCCGAACGGCCATCTGCAGATAGGTCGCAGCGGCCAGATGGCCACGCGCCGCGTCGGGGTCGAGCGGATGCGAGAGTAATCCGATGCGAGTTTGCTTCCAGATGCGAAAATTCTCGTTCTCCAGAGGGCGAATCGCATCCAGGATGGTCAGCATCTTAGCCAGATCCATGGCATCGCTCAACCCTGGTGGGCTGTTGAACATCATCTGGGCGATGTAATCCTTCACCCCGAAGGCGCGGGCGTTGTAGGCCGAGAGAAACGCCGACACCACGAACACCGCATCCGAGGCGTCGCGCATTCCCCAGTGATGGGGCTCATTCAACTCGACAGGGATGTTGTGCTGGCTGTACCACTCCATCACCCGCTGATGTTCGCGAATCGAGCCTTCTAAGTCCCACGGGCCGCGGCCGTCCATCTGATTGAACCAGAAGAGAGGAATGGCGCACCAGGCGATGTTGATGGTCTCCACGTACATTTCTGCCAGGCGGATGAAATCGTCGGTTCCGGAGTAGGTGCGGAGCAAGGGATAGTTGCCGCGGCGGCTAGCGGCGTAGAGGGCGCGGTAATCGTCTGCTGAACGGACTGGCACGCCGCCGGCCCCGCGCCGTCGAGGGTCTTGCCGCTCGGGGTGGAAGAAGTTCTCCTGGGCATCCTGATCGATCCCCAGCGAGATCACATCCAACACCTTGGCCTCTGCGATCCTGGCAATCCCTGCGAGAGTGGCCTCCATGGTGGGCAACCCAAAGTGATGGCGCAGGATCGGATAGGGCGACTTCCAGCGGATGCGCTCCACGGTCGTTTGAGGGTAGCGGTTCCCTTCTGAACCTCGAACCGATTCGCCTCGCAAATAGCCCAAGATCTCCTCGACCGGCTCATTTCCGTCAAAGACGCGTTCAAAGAAGCCCAAGGCGCGGGCGCGTTCGGCCACCGGCGGAGTGCCGCCGAAGACAAAGCGCACGCCGCGGGCATGTAAGTCGGAGGCCGCTTCAGCGAACTGACCTAGCAAGCGTTCCCCGGTTTCTGGCGTTAAGCGATACGAAACGCCCACCAACTCGGCTTGTCGCTGCTCGGCTGCGCGCAGCACCTCTTCGATCGGCGTCGCCGGCCCCAAGAAGACTGTCTGCCAGCCGGCGGCCTCAGCCAAGCGCAGAAAATTGAATATCCCGGCCACATGGACACATTCTCCTAAGGCTGCAGCCACAACCGTTTTCTGTTTCATAGTTACTCCTTTCCGATAAAACCGACCTTTCCCCTGGGCTGTCTCTGACTATTATAAGTCACATCGCTCGGCCACAAGCGACGTTCGCTATCAAAACGGTAAGCTGTCAACAACAAAATTGTGATACCTGAGACTTTCGCTTAGGCGGGCCTGAAGGCAGGGATATGCGGCCGGCGAACTTCTGCTCGCAAGTAGTCGCTGAGCAGGTCGTGCTTGGTTTGGCACAGTGTTTTGCCTAACTCCTCGGCCTTGACTTTGAGTGAGGGCCAGGCATGGCAACAACAAGCTCAGTTATTATGCCCACATGATACCATGGCAACGTTGCAAGCGAAAGCCCTGTAAATAAAGTTCAGGAGTCTCTAGATTCCATCACTCCCGATAACGCACCGGCGCCTCGCTCATGCCGCGCCAGAGGAACTCGCTCAGGCGCTCTCCTAGGACGATTTCTGCCCAGCCGCTCTGACTCGGTTTTTCCCAGCAGACCGCCTCGTACAGGCTCCAGCGATCCAGGTCAAAGGCCGACTGGAACAAGTCGGCGTAGACGCGGACGGCATCCAGCGCCAGGGCGTAGGCCAGCGCCATCCAGAGCAGGGAGAGAAGCGCCGCCCAGGGCCAGGGGAAAGCCCAGAGAGGGAGAGCAGGCCCCAGGTCCACAGCGCGACGCGCAGATCGAGCACCCGGTGCGCTTCGGCCAGGGTGTTCGCGGGCGTCTTTGGGAAGCAGCAGCCACAGGCCCAGCCAGCAGATGACCGCCTCCAGCCCGTAGCGTTCCCGCGGGGCTGCTTCGGCGGCGCGCAGCGCGTTGCCCGGAGCGGTCAGCGGCGTTACGGGGCGGCTAATCGCGCCAGGGCGATGCTCTGCCGGTTGTCCCAGGCCCGCTTCGCTGGGCCGACCGGGATGTTGAAGAGGCGCGTCTGCAGGTTGCCCTCGCCCAGGACGGACAGGCGCACAGCGCCGCACCCCGGCGGCTGCTCGACGATCATCCAGAAATGATAGATGCCCAGCACCGGTTTGTCCTTGGGGCGCAGTTCCCAGTAGGGCATTCGCTCCTGATCGCCGAAAAAGCCCAGCATCACCGGCGTCACTTGGCCCAGGTGCAGGTCCGTGCCGATCCTGCCCGCCTCGGCCTCCAGCGGCCCGGCTTTCAGCCCCAGGCCGACCTCGACCTTGACCGTCGCCGGGGCGCCCCCGTAGAGGCGCTGCGGGTAGATGTCGAGCAGGCGGGGCTGCGCTTCGCCGCTCCGGGCAAAGAGATAGGCGCGGCACCAGGCCGCCGTGTAGGACCAACCGGCGGCCCGCCCCTCGGGCGGCACGTCCAGTTCCATGCCCAGCCGCACCAGGTAGAGCGCACCCCGCCCCAGGCCGCCCGCCTTGAGGTCGCCCAGGCCGGTGGGCAGGCCGGCGGCCTCCTCCGCTGTGAGTGGCCGCCAGCGGGGACGGTGGACGCGCAGGATGCCCCGCGCATTTTGATTGATCTCCCGCTTCAGGACTGCGCTCTTACGCCGCCCTGTACAGTGATTCAGCGTCCATGGAAAATTCGGCGGCCAGGGTCTTTTCTTCCAAATCCACCAACCCCTTCGCCGTATCCTCTACCAGTTCCGGCGGCGGGAGCAGCGCTTCCTCAAACCAGATTTCGTCGTCCATAGCCATCTCCTTCTTCAGGTACCGAGCGCCTCTGGCCTCAGCGCCAATCGCCGACCAGGACGAAGGGCGCCCAGTAGTACGGGTCCGTCGGGTCAATCCCTGACGGCGTGGGCAGGTCGCCGTCGCGCAGCGCCAGCGCCGCCTCGCGCAGCGCCGTTGCCTTGTCGGTGCGCGGGTTGCCGGCGCTGTCCCACAGTCGGCGGTAGAAAGCGACCATCAGCGCGGCGGTGGTCGTCGCCTCGACCGACCACCGCCCGACGAGCAGCGACGAGGCCCCGGCGTAGAGCAGCGCCTGGCTCAGCCCGGCCATCTCATCCTCGCCCAGCGAGCGGGCCAGCCCGGTCTGGCAGGCGCTCAGGGTGACCAGGCCGGCGCGGAAGCGCAGCGCCATCCACTCTCGCGCAGCAAAGACGCCGTCGCGGAGCAGGACGCCGGAGCGCAGCGCGTCCTGGGGGTCGAAATAGCCGTGGCAGGAGAGGTGCACCAGGTGCACTTCCCGCCCATCCAGAGCGGCGCGCAAGTTCGCGGCGCTGGCGGCGTCGTCCAGCAGCGGCGCGACGCCCATCTGCTGGGCCACGGCCTCTGCTTCGCCCAAAAAGATCGCCCGTTCCAGGGAGCCGCGCGCCGTGGACGGGTCGGCGGAGTAGCCCAGCACCAGCGCGCCGTCCCCGGCCGGCGGGGGCCGCCGCCACAGCCGGTCCAGCAGGCTCAGGGCAGGGATGTACGAGACGGCAAAGCGGTCCAGCAGCGTCTCGCCGGCGCCGTTCAGGCGGAGGGCGTGCAGCGGCAGCAGGTGGAACGGCCCCTCCGGCACGAGCACCAATCGCTCAACCCCCGCCAGGTGCGGCAGGGCCGGCGCCAGGAGAGGCTCGCCCAGGGCGCGCCAGCGGTGGGTCAGGGGCCGCCCGACGGCGCGATGAGCGCGGCGTTCGAGCACTTCGTCCAGGTAGTTGGCCAGGTAGACGTGGCGCAGTTCGTCCGGCGGGATCGCCGCCTCGACGACGATCGGCTGCCAGCCGTCCGACGCCGCTGAGGCCTCGGGCGCGCGCAGCACAAAGAGCAGCACCTGCTCGCCGGTGTCAAAGAGAGAGAGGGCGGCGGTCTGCGGCCCCAGCCCCGCAGCCAGGCGGGCCAGGTCGTCCCGGGTGGGTCGCTCGGCGCGGCGCAGGGCGACGTAGGCAGCCGCCTCGGGGCCATATCCCGCCATCTGTTCCCAGATGGCCATCAACTGCCCCAGCAGGGCCTGCCGCCGGGGCAGGGTGCTCTCTCCGCCGCCCTGTCCGTGGCGGGCCAGGTCGGCCGCATCCAGGTCCGCCAGTTCCTCGGCCAGGGCCTGCTCCCGGGCGGCCAGGTCCGCAGGGATCGCCGCAGGAACGGGCAGCCGGCCGCGGCCCAGCAGGGCGGCGAGCAGGCGGGATTTGCTGCCCTCGGCGATGGCCAGGGCCTCGCCGTTGCGCCCGGCCTGGCGATGAACGGCCACGGCGCCGGCGGCCAGGCCGGCCCAGCGCGCCTGCTGGCCCAGTTGATAGGCAACGGGGGAGAGGAGGAAAGCCCGGTCTAATGTTGCTAGAGCCCGCTGAAAGGCTTCGATGGCCGCTTCCAGGTCCTCCAGCCGCCCGGTGCGGCCGTAGCGGTCGCGCAAGCCGTTGCCCAGATTGTTGAGAACGCCGGGGCGGTCGGGGGAGTCGGGCGGGGTGAGCGCCAACGCCTGCTGCCAGGCTTCGATGGCCGCCTCCAGGTCCTCCAGCCGCCCGGTGCGGCCGTAGCGGTCGCTCAGCCCGAGGCCCAGATTGTTGAGACGAGAGGGGCGGTTGGGGGAGTCGGGCGGGGTGAGCGCTAACGCCTGCTGATAGGCGGCGATGGCCGCTTCCAGGTCCTCCAGCCGCCCGGTGCGGCGGGGAAAGCGGGGTGATCCAGGATCCGCGCCCAGGCTGCCGCCGCTTGGTCCAGCGCGGCGCGGTCGCTGTGGCGCAGGTAGCGGCCCTCGGCCTCTTTCGCTTTCTGCAGGTCGTCGCGGAACTCTGGGGGGATTGGGAGGCCTCCTGCGGCTTGCTCTTGCATCTTCCGCTGCGCCGCCTCCAGCCCCTCTTTCAGCGCCAGGGGCAGCAGCGGGCGCGGCACGCCGGGCAGGCCCTGGGCCAGCCACTCATCCCGCCAGGCCGGGCCGAGCGCCTGGCGCAGGCGGCTCACCAGTTGGCGGGCGTGTTCCCGGTCCTGCTCGGCGGAGGTCTCCTGGGCCGGGGAGAAGAGCAGCGGCGGGGTCGCATCCGGGCGGAAGAGCAAGAGGGGCGCATCCAATTGTCCAATAGGGCCGCAGTTCGGGCAGGCGACTTCGTGCAGGGTGCCTTGCTGGGCTTTCTCCAGCAGGTCGGGGCGCTCGGCAGCGTCCACGATCAGCCACACCTCGGCGGCAAAGCGATGGCCGCACTGAGGGCAGGTCAGGTCGGCGGGTTGGGAGAGGGAGGTGGGCATGGCATCCTCCGGAGAGTTGATTTGTGATCAAGCTAGGCTTGGGTGCATAAACCGATGAACAGGCACAATGCGCTCGTTGATCCTCGGAGAGGTCAGGCAGCCTCTCCTGCGTGGCTCTACCCAAGCCGATAAAAGATGAACGTGGCGCTCAGGCACATGATCACCAAGGCCAAACCGTCCCAGGAAATCCGATAGGGCGTGCGCAGCAAAGCGCGATACATTGCGGTCGCCGATGGACGAGAGCCGCACCCCCAAGGCGACGATCGCCACTGCGCTGAACAGGAAGTGGGAATACGCCTGCCTGGCCGGGACCTGGGTGTAATTCTGCACCGAGGCTTCCAACGCCGACACCTCGCTCTTGCAATTTTTCTCCAGTGCGGCGATCATGCGCCCACCGACGCCATATACCAGGACGATGCCCGGGCTCAAAAGCCCCAAGCCGGGCAGGACAACGCCGCTTAGCTCCGGACCGAGAAAGACCCCAAGCGCTAATCATCAGTAGGAGCACCCCCAATCCGCTGGAGAGGATGTGCACCTGTTGCAGATTGGCCAACCCCCGGCCGGGTTGATAGACTAGGTCGATCAGGGCGATCAGCGCCAGGTTAAACAGGCAACCGCCTATCACTGCGCCGGCGGCCAGGTTGGGTGAGCGCAGCCAAATCACGGCAGCAAGATCGGTGGATAGCTCGGGCAAGAAGGCGATGGCCGCAATCAGGATCGCCCCGATCCAGGCCCGGCCAATGCGGCCTTCTCGGCAATCACATCGTCGTATTCGGAAAGTAGGTAGCCGGCCCAGACGATAGAGGCAGCACAAATCACAAGTTCACCCCAGATCACGAATCGCCTCCCGTGGCCGCTGGGATTCATGGCTCATGGTGATCAAGCACGGACGAGGATCGGAAATCACCACAGACTTGCCATTGGGAAAAACAACCTCAGTATGTTCGGCTTGGCGATGCACGGTCAGGCCACGGTAACGCAGCGTCACCGGCCAAGGAAAAGGATTTTGTCCTTCCAGACGCACTTGCGCAGCGGAATAAATCGTCACGCCCAAGGTTTGCAAGAACAGGCCCAGGGGTGCCAGGCCGGTCACAGTGTTGCGCTCGCCCAGCGGGGCAGCTGTTTCGGCGTGATAGCGCTCGGCGAAGGCGCGCCTCTCCTTGAGGGTTTGGATCACAGCAGCCATGATTCGTTGCACTAGCTGCGCCGCCTCGCGACGAAACCCATAGGCCAACAGCCCCTCGCCGATCAGATGGTTCAGGGGGAGGTGAACGCTCGAGCACACCTCATCCGCCTCGTCGTTCGAGCAGGAAGCGAGGGCCGGCGCGCCAAAGGGCTTGTGAAAGCGCTTGGGGTCCAGCAGAGTCCGTTCGAGCAGGTGTCGCGCCCGGTCATCGTCCGGGATCCCGGCCCACAGCGGCAAGAGCAAAGTGTGATCCTGAGCGGTCAAATTCACGGCACGCACCATGATCCGGTCGCGCTTCTCCAGTCCAAACACGTCCACTCGCCCCAATCGGGAATAAACGCGCTGCGTGGTCGCCGTCAGGCCGCCGCTGCGCCAGCGGAACTGCTCCGGCTCGATCACCTCCACTGGCTCTTTGGTGACATACTCAGCCAATCGGACCACAGGCCGCCGGGCCATCGGCCGTTCAGTGAACACTTCCACCAGCAAGCGCGACGGCGGATCAAGTTCCTGCTTGACCTTGCGCACACCACTGCCGCGACCACGCACGAAGATTTGTCCGCCAGGCGTGTAGTGGGTCTGCACGTCGCGGTAGCGGTAGAGGGCTTCGGCCTGGTCCCACATCTCCGACACGGCCTGGGCTAGCAATTCGGCTTGGTGGCGCACCAAAACCACCTCTTGGGAGCGGCCAAGTTTCTCGGCCATCCAAATCAAGCAGGCTGCTTCGCGCACCAGCATGGCATACAGGGCTGGGCTTTCCACAGCGTCGATTGCCACGCCCTGTGACCAGGGGTTCCACACATCGAACAGCGGATTCTCCTCCCAGCCGGTTTGCATGGGGTGTTCCCATTCCGGCCGGGCATCGCGGTTGCGGTCGTGTTCGGGCGAGAACCACTGCCAGAACGCCTTGAGCAGGCCGGGGAAGACCTCGGCCAAGAAGCTCTCGTCGTTGGTGGCGTGGTAGATCTGCCAAGCCAAGGCTGCCAAGAGCGGAGTAGCTTGCAGGCGCGCCCGCTGGCCGGCCAAGCCAGGGCGCAAGTCGATTGCCCCCGACTCGTCTTGCACGGCCAGAAAATTACGCAATACCCCATAGGTCCATTGCGACGCGCCCGGCAGCAGACTGCTCAGATAATAGGCTGTCAATGGCGTCTGGCCGGCCCAGGAAGGGGGGTAGTCGCTCCCATCCTGGCGGGGAGAATAGCCGTGATCGGGTTCCCGGGCCAGCACAAAGGACGGATGGGGCAACCCTCCGCCGGCGGGGAAAAACGAGCGCAAAGCGGTGGTCTGAGTAAAGGCAAACGCCGCATCCCAGTCGAGATTGCCGGTTTCAATATCCACCATCTGCGATTGGGCCATCAGCTCGATGCGAGCCCGTTCGGCGTCCCACGGGCGGGCCACGGTCTTGCGCGCCAACTCAAACGAGGGGCCGGAGGCCGAGAGGGCAGCCAAGGCCCAAGTGATCCGCCGCGAGGCGCCCGGCGCCAAGGTCAGCTCCACCATCAGGGCCGGATAAGGGGTGAAAAGAGCGACCGGGCCGCCGGTCATATACAGCAGCGGGGCCAAGCCGCCGGTCAGGCCGGTGATCACGTTTACCATTTGCGATTGAGCAGGGAAAAACGCCTGTCCGTCCAATGGCGAGAGCAAGGCGCATAACTCCAAGCGGATGACGCGCTCCTGATCCCGACGATTGACCAGCAAAAAGCGCCCGGCCATCACCTGAGATCGGGCAGCCCAATATTCGGCGGTCACATCCAATCCGTCGAGAGGTGCGAATTCCAATTCCAAGAAGTTGGGATAAAACACTCGCAAGCGAGGCGGGCGAGCGAACTGTGCTGGATCGTGAAGGATCGTCCGACCCTCGCCGAAGCGTGGGAACAAGCGCATGGACCGCGCCCGCAACCCAAAAGTGGTGCGCAGCGCCAGGGCCGGAGGTTCCCCCCATCCTAGCTCGAGCTCCCACACCTGATCGTTCAAGTAATCTACGCCGCCGAGGCGAAAATCGGCTGCTAGGGTTAGAGAAAGAGGGTCGCCTAAGCCCAGGTCCCAACGGCGCATGGGTGTATTTTAGCAGATATAATCAAAATTTCTCTACCGTACATGGGCTTTCAATAAGTATTCTTGACGCGAAAGGAGAGCCCGGTAGAGCAGGCATGGGAGGGGGAGCGGCGGTGGAATCAAGCGCCGATTCAAGGGTCAAACGGCCTTCTCGTGGCTCTTCTAGAGACGATTTATACCACCCAAAGAGACTTATTGAGCAAGCCCTACGGGATGTCACCCACTAATGAAGACCGTCTCCACGGTCGGAAGATCGGCCTGGCGCTCAGCAGTCTCCGCCACGCAGCCATTACGCCGCTCAGGCGTCCGGGATAGGACTCTATCCCGGACGCTCGACGTGCTCTGGCAGCTTCTCCACACTCGGCTTGGCAACTACTAGAAGGATTTACTTGATTGTCCGAAAAGTCCCGCCTGATTTTTTCAGGATCAGGTTTTCGCCCAAGCCCAACAGGCCCGTATCCATACGTGGCAAGTGAACTTTCTCGTCTTCTTTGCCGAAGCGCACCACTTCACCGCCATCCATAATGGCCTCAACAGCCAATCCTAGGCTCTGCAGCTCTTTGACTAGCACCCGGAACGAAGCAGGGATGCTCGGTTCCTCAATCGGTTCGCCCTTGACAATGGCTTCGTAGGTGTTGACGCGGCCTTGCACATCGTCCGACTTGACAGTCAACATCTCCTGCAAGGTGTAGGCGGCCCCGTACGCTTCGAGAGCCCACACTTCCATCTCGCCGAAGCGCTGGCCGCCGAACTGGGCCTTACCGCCCAGAGGCTGTTGGGTGACCAAGCTGTATGGGCCGGTGGAGCGAGCATGCACCTTATCCTCGACCAGGTGATGCAACTTCATGATCCCCATCACACCGACCGTCACCGGCTGGTCGTACGGCAAGCCGGTCTTCCCATCCCGCAGAATCTGCTTGCCCAGGATCGGCATGGGCTGGCCGGTTTCGAGCATCACCTGCTGGGCCGCCTCTCGCACCTGATCGTCCGGCACCTGCTGGGAATAGCCAAGCGCCTCCATCCACAACCGCAGGCAAGCTCGAACGGCATGGAGGTCGCGCTCGGGATGACGCTCACGCAACACCTCTTCTGCTGCGCCGAAGATCTGGTCGGGTTCATACCCGCGATCGCGCACCCACTCCCGAGCGGCAGCAATCCGGACAAAGGTCACGTCATTCAAGCGACGGACGGGATAGCCGCGCTGCCCTAACCACTCCACCAAGTAAAGGTTTCGGACCTCGTCATCATCTCGGATCGAGCTCGGATCATACTCCTGATGTTTGAGCCATTCCCAAGCAGTCGTGGCGATCTCCTTCCAGGCTTGATCGACCAGCCAGGCACGAGCCAGCTCAGCCTCGATCTCATCTTCGGAAGCGCCATCAAACACCGGCGTAACGGCTCGGAAACCAAGCTGACGAGCCGCCCATCCCAGATGAACTTCCAACACCTGTCCGATGTTCATGCGCCCGGGCACGCCGAGCGGATTAAGGATGACATCCACCGGCGTTCCATCTTCAAGGAAGGGCATGTCTTCGATCGGAACGACCTTGGAAACCACGCCTTTGTTCCCATGGCGGCCGGCCATCTTATCCCCGGCGGTGATCTTTCGGCGTTGTGCGACAGAGACGCGCACCATCATGTTGACGCCGGCAGCCAGGTCAGAATTCTCCTCACGTGTGAACACCTTCACATCCACCACCTTGCCGCGCTCCCCATGGGGCATGCGCAAGGAGGTGTCTTTGACATCGCGCGATTTCTCGCCGAAGATAGCTCGCAACAAACGTTCCTCTGGCGTGAGCTCCTTCTCCCCTTTGGGAGTAATCTTTCCGACCAGGATGTCGTTCGGGCCAACCTCGGCGCCGATCCGAATGATGCCGTTCTCGTCTAGGTCTTTGATGGCATCTTCGCCGACGTTGGGGATATCGCGAGTGATCTCCTCGGGACCAAGCTTGGTGTCGCGGGCTTCTACCTCGTATTTCTCAATATGGATCGAGGTAAACAAATCTTCCTGAACCAGACGCTCCGAGATCAGGATGGCATCTTCGAAGTTGCCACCTTCCCACGAGACAAATGCGACCACCACATTCTGGCCGAGCGCCAATTCGCCGCTTTCTGTGGAAGAAGAGTCGGCAATAATGTCGCCGCGCTTGATGATCTGACCCTTGACGACTGCCGGCCGTTGGTCAATGCAGGTGGATTGATTGGAACGTTGATACTTGCGCAAATCATAGGTGCGCGTCCCGTTCTTTTCTTTGACAACGATGGCGCGGCTAGTCACCGAGATGACTTCGCCATCCTCTACGGCAACCACCACCTGTCCAGAGTCAAGAGCAGCATAATATTCAATCCCGGTAGAAACTAACGGCACTTCTGGTCGCAGCAAGGGAACCGCTTGGGCCTGCATGTTGGAGCCCATCAAAGCGCGGTTGGCATCGTCGTGCTCCAAGAACGGAATCAACGCAGCGCTAATGCCCACCACCTGGTGTGGCGCCACATCCATATAATCCACCCGCTCTGGAGTTTGGAACAAGAAGCCAGAGTGATGGCGGCATGAGATGCGATCGCGCACAAACTCGCCGTATTCGTTCAACGGCGCACTGGCCTGGGCAATGACATATTTGTCTTCTGCATCGGCCGAAAGGTAGTCTACCTGGTCGGAGACAAACGGCACAATTGGGACCTCGCACCCCAGTTTCGCAAGAGTCTCGAGCATCTTAGCGGTGATCCGTTCTCGATCCTTGAGCAAGAGATTGCCTTTATCATCGTACAGATCACCGCGCACAGCACGCCCTTCTAAGCGAGGATCATCGCATGGAAGCGACTTAATCACTTTACGGTAAGGCGTCTCGATGAAACCATACTCGTTCACTCGGGCAAAGGTTGCCAGACGTCCGATCAAACCGATGTTGGGGCCTTCAGGCGTCTCGATCGGGCAAATGCGGCCGTAGTGGGAGTGATGGACATCACGCACATCGAAGCCGGCCCGCTCCCGCCGCAGACCACCCGGGCCCAAGGCCGAGAGAGTCCGCTTATGGCGCAACTCAGCCAGAGGATTGGTTTGATCCATAAACTGGCTCAACTGACTAGAGCCGAAGAACTCGCGCAAAGCCGCCACCACCGGCCGGATGTTGATCAAGCTTACCGGTGACACCTGGTCCTGATCGCGAATCGACATGCGCTCTTTGATCACGCGCTCCATACGGCGCAAGCCGATGCGCAGTTTGTTCTGGATCAATTCCCCCACCGTCTTAACGCGGCGGTTGCCGAGATGATCGATGTCATCGGGCCGCTCCACACCGTTGTTGATCAGGATCATGCGGCGGATCAGCCGAACGATGTCTTTCTTGGTAATGGTGCGATGGGAGATGGGGATCGGCAAATCAAGCTTTTGATTCAACTTATAGCGCCCCACTCGCTCCAGATCGTAGTGACGCTGATCGAACAACTGCTCCTGCAAAAAGGAACGCGCGTTCTCTAACGTGGCTGGATCGCCCGAGCGCATTCTCTTGAAGAACTCGATCAACGCTGCCTCGGCGATGGTCTTGCCGCCGCTCAGGTCCCACTCCGGCTCTTGCTGGAAGGTAGAGGCGATGAACATCCGCTCTGGATTATTATCCACATCTTGGAAGAGCGAGATAATCTCTTCGTCGGTGCCGGTTTTGAGAGGGGAGTCTGGAAGGCCGTCATCCACCGCCGCCAGCGCCCGCAAGAAAACAGTAATTGGCACGGTGCGCTTGCGGTTAAATTTCAGGATGATATGGTCTGCCTTGCGGGTTTCAAATTCCATCCAGGCGCCGCGATCGGGGATCAACTTGGCCGTAGCAAGAGGGCGTCCGGTAGCCCGATCGGTGGGCGCCTCGAAATACACGCCCGGCGAACGAATCAATTGAGATACGACAACGCGCTCCGTGCCGTTGATGATAAACGTCCCCTTTTCAGTCATTTCTGGGAAATCGCCCAGGAAAATATCCTGTTTGATCGGCTGAGGCACTTCCGGGCCGGCCAGCAATACCGACACCCATAAAGGTCGGGCATACGTCAGATCGCGCTCAACACACTCTTCAATGGTATGCTTGGGCTCCCCAAACCAATACTTCAATCCCCATCGCTCGGATTCAGGGGTGCGGCTGGGAAAATAGAGCCTCATCCCCTTATTGTACGATTCAATGGGGGAGATTTCATGGAACAGATCGGCCAACCCTTCCCGCTTCAGGCGCGCAAACGAATCGAGTTGGACCTCGATCAAATTGGGAAGGCTAAACCTGACCGGAATACGGGCATAATTTTTCTTGGGCAAGGATGCCATTCGTCTCTCCTGACCGCAGATGACACTTAAAACAATTCAACCTGTCCTGTAGGACAGCAATCGAATATTATAGTGGAATATCGTCAGATTGGCAAGGAAAACAGCGAGTGTTTCAAAAACAATCACGATGTTTGCACTTTTGGGTTTCCGTGCCATATCTGGCGCTAGGCGACCGCTCGATCCAGCACATATGGTGGTCTGAAGCTAAAAGTGCAAAGAAATAATCTTTGGACACCACAACAACCGCTTCAAGAAGCGCAACGATTAATCTCCCTCAACCAGACAAATCTCATCCGTCTGATTCGGGACAATGCACAAAAACTCGAACGGTTCCTCGCCGATGTTTTCATAAAAGTGCACTACCCCAGCCGGGATGAACACCACGTCTCCTGCCTGAACCTCGTACACGGCGTCGCCGATCCCGATGCGCGCCCGACCGCGCAACACATATTGCTCATGCTCTACAGTGTTGGTGTGACGCGGCATGCCTCCCCCTGGGGCCATAGAGAATTTCCGCATAGCAAAATGAGGGCCCTCTTCAGATGAGATCAGCACCTGGATGGTAGTATCTCTGCCGGCGCTCACCGGCTTCTTCTCTACTTCTTCAGCATGTTTGACAAACATCACCACTCCTTTCTTATCGCTCAACTTTCCCCGCCCGAACCCGCCAGATGTGTGCTGTTTGAAGAAACTCGGCAGGGAACATCTGAGGATCGGTAGCGGTGAGCACGGACTGCTCAGTCGAATGCAGATATTTTAACAGGTCGCTGCGACGTTGCCCATCGAGCTCGGCCATGACTTCATCGAGCAGGATGAGCGGCCACTCCCCCAGGCGAGCTCTCAGCCAAGCCATCTCAGCCAATTTGAGCGAGAGCAGGGCGGTACGAATCTGACCTCGCGAACCGTAATGTCCTAGATCTATCTGATTGGCCAAAAAACGCAGATCGTCGCGATGAGGACCAATGGTGGTAGCGCCGCGGGCGATCTCTTCCAAGCGCAACGCACGCAAACGTTCATACAAGCCGCGCTCAATCTCGTCCAACTCCACCCCAGAGCGATCCACAGGAACCTCCAGGCTCAGGGGTAAGCGCGGGATAGGATCATAGGCCGGCTGATAGGCCAAGCGAAGCACTTCTGTCCCATGAGTTAATTCCAGATGAATGCGGGCGGCTTGCCTCTCCAACTCCTGAACAGCCATAATGCGCCATCGGATAATCTGAGATCCGAGTTGGGCCAGAGTCTGATCCCATACCTCCAACTGATCTGGATTGCCACTGCGCTCATTCAGTATCCGAAGCAACGCATTGCGCTGTTCGAGAGCCTTGTTGTATTCAGCAAGCGTAGCAGCATAAATGGGAACAGCTTGTGCCAGGGCCAAGTTGAGATAACGCCGTCGTTCCTCCGGTCCGCCTTCGATAACCAATGACATTTGAGGGACAAAGATCACAGCGCTAACTTGGCCAATAGCCTCGCCTATCGATTTTTTCACACCATCGAGGTATACTTCCTTGCGCAAACGTTGACCATTGGCACTGCTCGATTCCAGGATCAGACGAACTTCGATCTTGTGAGAACGTCGTCCACGCTCAAATTCACCCACGATCCTTCCCACCGCCGGCACTTGGCGCGCCTCCAAGAAGTTGATCATCTGTCGATCGGCATGGGTTTGGAACGAAGTCATGGCCGCCAAGAAGTAGATTGCCTCCAAGACACTGGTCTTGCCTTGGGCATTTTCCCCCACCAACAATACGGCTCCCTTTGGAAGGTCAATATCGAGGCGCACGAAATTACGAATATTGGTCAGGGACAGCCGTTTGAGATACACGGTCTGTAGGAGTTTAGACTCGGTCTTCCTGTTTGGCTTGGCTTTCGGGCAGCCAGACACGCGTTGCGCGATCGGTGAAGAGCACCCCGTTTAGGTGATCGATCTCGTGTTGGAAAATGCGCGCCAGCCATCCTGTGGCTTTGAGGCGAAGCGGTTGCCCGCGTCGACTCAATCCCTTGAGATGAACCGTTTGATGTCGCTCCACTTCTCCCACGACATTAGGGATCGATAAACATCCTTCCACGCCCATCACCGTTTCCGGCGAAGCCTTAACGATCTCGGGGTTGATCACCACCCACACCTTCTTGCGAGTTTGATCTTCAGCGGCCTCGGCCTCTTCGCTCTCGTAGTATTCTACCACAATCACTCGCTCAGAGACGCTCACCTGAGGCGCAGCCAAGCCCACCCCTGGGGCAGCACGCATAGTCTCGATCATGTCGTCGATCAGGATCTGCAATCTTTTATCAAAAGCGGTCACCGGCCGAGCTTTGCGGCGCAGCACTGGGTTGGGAACCGTAACGATCGGACGAATAGTCATGCTTACCTCGTAAGGCGAAACAACCCACTAGAGCAGCCTCGATCAGCACTAATGTTCGTGCGCCAAGCGGGGGTCTAGGGCATCTCGCAGCCCATCTCCAAGCAGGTTGAATGATAACACAGTTAGCATAATAGCCAAGCCCGGCAAGAAGACCAAATGGGGAGCAGTAAACACTTGGTTGCGCTCTGCCCCCAGCATCGAACCCCACTCGGGTGTAGGAGGTTGAGCACCCAAGCCGAGAAACGAGAGCGCAGCTGCATCCAAAATGGCGGAGGCAATACCAAGGGTACCCTGAACGATCAGGGGAGTGAAGGCATTGGGCAAAATGCGACTGAACAGGATCAGGGCATCTGATCCGCCGATAGCACGGGTAGCAGTGATGAAATCCATCTCACGCACCGAGAGCACCGAGGCGCGCATCACCCGCGCATACGCCGGAATGGAGACAATGCCGATCGCCAACAAGGCATTGATCAGGCCAGGTCCTAGCACAGTGACAATGGCAATCGCCAATAGGAGTGAAGGGAAAGACAGCAACACATCCATGATGCGCATGATGATATTGTCGATCCATCCCCCAAAATAGCCGCTCACCGCGCCCAGGATGGTGCCGATCACGATAGCAAAGGTGACCGTGGAAAAACCGATGATCAAACTCAGGCGCGCGCCAAACAACAGACGGCTAAACTCATCACGGATATTGCCATCTAAACCGGCTAGATGTTGAGGTTGTTCCCGTGGGCAGCCGAATAAGTGAATGCAGGGAGGCACTCGGCGTTTGGCATATTCGTGCGGATAGTTTTCAACGTCCAACATGGATAGATTAGGGTCGTAGGGAGCCAGCCAATCGGCAGTCATGGCGATAAAGACCAGCACGCCTAGAATGGCGAGGCCGGCCAGAGCCGAGCGCCGACGAAACAACCGGCGCCAGGCCAGCTGCCATAGATTCATGGGACGCAGCGAGAGAGCTTCTGCATCCAGGGAAGTGACTTGTTTCTTCTCTTCCATAGGTCATCTATCGAATATCGAATGCGGACCGGCTGTAGCGGCGATCAACGCAGCCGAATGCGAGGATCCAAATAGGCGTAGGAGATATCCACGATCAAGTTGATGATCACAAAAATAATAGCAATGACCACCGTAAACGCCTGGACGATCCCATAATCGCGCGCTGTGATGGCATCGTACAACGTCCGTCCTACGCCGGACAGTCCAAAGATGGTCTCCGTCAACACCGCTCCACCTAGTAGGCTGCCCAGAGATAATCCAATCACGGTCACCAGAGGGATCAGCGAGTTACGAAATGCATGTTTGAACACTACTGCATGATAAGGCAACCCTTTAGCTCGAGCAGTGCGGATGTAATCTTGCCCGAGCACGTCCAGCATGGCCGAACGTGTGATGCGGGCGATCAGAGCCATGGGGATGGTGCCTAAAGCCAGAGCCGGTAAAATCAGATGTTGTATTGCATCCTTGAGCAGAATCCAGTTGGCTGTCAACAAGGCGTTCAGAATATTCAACCGGGAAATGAAAACGTATAGGCCGGCCAGAAAACCGTTTTCTGGGAATGAGAGGTTCCAAACCTCATAAAAAGGTGTATCGGGCACGCCGGGTGTGAGGCGACCTGAAGGGGGTAGCCAGAACGATGTATCTTTGAGCAACAGCGAAAAAACATAAGCTAACATCAAGCCTAACCAGAAGACCGGCATAGATACCCCGATATTGGCCCAGATCATCGTCAGCACATCAATCCAGGAGTTGTGTCTCACCGCCGCCAGGATTCCCAGGGGAATGCCGATCACCATCGCCACCGAGAGGGCTGCAAAACTCAGTTCTAGGGTAGTAGGAAGACGCTCCACCAAAAGCCGAGTCACCGGCATGCTGTAACGGAAGGATTGGCCAAAATCGCCGCGAGCGATCTCCCCCAAGTAGACCCAAAATTGCACGAGGATGGGACGATCCAAACCTTTTTCGCGGATAAAGCGATCACAGACCTCTTGAGTGGCCCTCTCACCTAAAATTGCTCGGCATGGATCTCCTGGAATGACCCGTGCCAGGGTGAAGGTCACCAGGAGAATACCGAACAAGACAGGGAGCGAGGAAAGGAAACGTCGAACGATATATTGGATCATACGAGGAGTTCCTTGCTAGTTGGCCATACGGGATGGCGGGCTCTCCGCCATCCCGTATGAATTGCCTGGATGCAGAAGGAGGGGATCACTGATTACTGGCCGGGTTTCTTCATCAAGCCCCAGAGGTAATCGTAGTAATCCCAGAGATTGGTGTTGCCCGCATGGGTGGGCGAAGCGATGTTGAGGCCCATGTTGAACGTGGCCACCACATCATAGGCATCGAAGTCCGTGCCGTCGTGGAATTTGACACCCTTGCGCAGCGAGCAGGTCCAAACCGTCAGATCGGCATTCGGATCGCAAGACTCGGCCAGAACGGGGACCACATCAGTGCCATTGATGGTGAAGCCATACAGGGCCTCCATCACCTGTTCGCATGCCCGAAGCGACTCGCCATCCGATTCGTCGGCGCAGAACAAGCTGATCGGCTCTGCATTCTGCATCCAAACGAAAGTGTCCCGATCGCCGGGCTTGGAGAAGGCAAACAACTCGTTGCCCAACGGGCTAGCTTGCGGGTTGGTCACGTCAGCCCGATAGGCCGTGGCCGAACCGCCGTGTGCCACAGGCACCATCGGCACCAGTTCCCGAATGGCGTTGTTGGCCGCTACATAGTATGGTTCGGATTGTTTTGGATCGACGATTTGGGCGCCCTTTTCCAGATTGTCATAGATTTCTGGGAAGGGATTGCCAAACTGTGGGTTAGCCCGCCCAAAGTGGAAGTCCAAGAAGTTGGTGACGTGAGGATAGTCGGCGGTCCACCCGAGCAGATACAGACCATCCAGAGAACCCGCGCTGGAGGCTTCGATGAAGGCCCCCGACTCCATCAGCACGATCTCGGCGTCAATGTTCAAGTTGTTCTTCAACTGGGCCTGGATGTCCTGCGCCACGTTCGACACCTGGGGCAGGTAACCGCGCACTACGTCGCGATAGTACAGCTTGGTCTTGAAGCCATCGGGGAAGCCTGCCTCGGCCAACAATTGGCGCCCTGCCTCAGGATCGAAGTCGTACCATGCATCGCCCACGCAGCCGTTGGGAATCGCACAAGGTGTGAAATGGCTGGCGACCTCCGAGCCGGGCGGATAGAACTGATCCACGATGCGCTGGCGATCGATGCCCATGGCGATCGCTTTGCGCACCCGAACATCATCCCATGGCTTGAAGGTGTTGGTGATGCCGATATAGAAGATGTTCAGGGCCGGCCGGATCATCAGTTGCAGGTTCGGATCGTTGCGGATCACTTCAAAGTCATCGGGGCCGACGTTATCGATCCCGTCCACGGTGCCGGCCTGCAACTCCAGCAAGCGTGCTGCCGACTCGGTAGACCAGCGGAAGATCAACGTCTTGGCTGCCGGAGGCTCACCATAGTAATCCGGATTGGCCACAAAGGTGATGCTTTCACCGCGCTTCCATTCCTGGAGAATATATGGACCGGTTCCAACCGGTTTCTCCAATCCCTCGCTGGTGCGCTTTCCATCCTTGGCGGTTGCTTCCAACCATTCCGAAGGATAGATGGAGAAGACGTTGAAGGCGATCTTAGACAGGAAAGCCGGATCGGGGCGGCACAGGGTGAAGACCACCGTGTGATCATCCGTAGCCACCACCGATTGAATCAAGCCCGTATAATCGCCGTTGCACTCCTCCGGCGGCACCGACAGGCTCTTGCCATCATACGTGGCAATCGGAATGTCTGCAGGCGGAGCTGGTTCGGTGGCCGGCGGAGGGGTAGGTTGGACGGCAGGAGGTTGAGTAGGTTGAGCAGGAGCCGGCAGCTTGGTCGCTGGGGGCTGGGTAGCAGACGGACCACAAGCTGCCAAAACCAAGGCTGCGATCAGCGCTGCAGTCATCAAGGCAAATAGCTTTTTTCTCATTTCTCCTCCAAAAGAGTGGCTTGGGTTCGATGGAAGATCAGTCCAGCAACAGGTGTTCTAACCTCCTTTCCAACATCCCGGCAAAGCTAGCCAAATTATAACAGCAAAATCGTCAAAACAAACTCCCCAGGGATGTTGGAGAGTGGATAAAAAGGGTTTTTTTCACACAGAGACACAAAGACACGGGGAGGCTCTGTGGTCTACGTGTTGGGTTCCCATGCGACTCACGTTGCACGGCAGGGTGGAGGCCGGATCCCAAGCACAGGCCGACCCCGAAGGGAAGAACGCCGAGCGAGGCCGTGATCTCGCTCGCCTGGCGCGACGCTCGCGCTGTTTTTCGCGTGGTCCAGAAGCCTGGAAGGCAGCCTGGAAGATTTTTCTGTACTGCTTCCACTGCCGTCCGTGGCGCAAGCAGCGTTTTCCGAACTATCCCGCTCATGTGTTTCAGTTTATCAACCCATAATTTAGCCGCTCCCCTACCGGGCTCTCCTTACGCGTCAAGGGTACTTATTGAACAAGCCCTCTTTTACTTACTCATGCACGGTAGGAATTCGAGATGCTCTTGGGCGAGTGGGCATCTCTTCTTGGTTTGAACAGCCCCAATGGCTGTATGCCCGCTTTTTGAGGGTGATCTTATGGATTTTCATCAAAGCTCTAACGAAATGTCAACCTTTCCTTATCGTATCTCCAACAGGGAGTGGATACGATACAGGTACTTCAACGGTATAGCCAAGAAAGGAGAGAGCCTTGACGTTCTATATTCGACCCATTTCCTATCGTCGGTATATTGCCCCCCGTCGCTGGATGCGGATGGCAGAGGATGAAACGACCTATAAACTGGCAGTCGATGTGCGCGAAGAAGACGATGCGTTTGTGTTGACGGCACTGACACCAGGTTTGAAGGCCGAGGATGTGACCATCACCGTGTTGGACGATATAGTGACCATCGAGGGTGAATTCAAGCGCGACGATAATAAGGAGTACCTGATTTGTGAGCTGCCACAAGGTGCATTTCGCCGTTCATTGCGCTTACCCACCTCCATCGAGACCGGAAAAGCAGAGGCTCGGATTACCGATGGCGTGCTCACATTGCGCCTGCCCAAGGCCGAATCGGCCCGTTCCAAGACGATTAAAGTGATGGCCAAGTAGTGGCTAAGCAGGCAGGGCATTGACTTCCGAAGTCGCTTAGGCTTCGGAAGGTTTTTTAAGATGCACCGACTTGGGTCACAATCACCTCTCGGGCGCCGGCCCGGCGCAACGCCTGTTCTACTCGGGCAGTGTCGCCGGCCTCTACTAGAGCGATCATGTTGCCCCCACGACCACCGCCGGAGAGTTTAGCTCCAAGTGCACCGACCCGTCGAGCGGCCTCTACCAACCGATCAAGTTCTGGCGAAGAGACGGTCAACTGTTGCAATAGTGCGTGATTAACATCCATTAGGGGGCCAAGCTCATCAATTTTGCCCTGTTCTATGGCCTGTCGAGCCAGGCGAACGATATGACCGATTCGATCAAAGATTATCTCCCAGCGTGTGGGATCGGATTCCCACAGTTTCCGAACATCGGCCACGGATTGGCGGGTGGGTGCGGCGATGCCAGTATCTCCGATCAGCAAGGTAAATGGCCGGCCCGCGCTCAGCGGCTCGGGAGGACGACCCTTGATAAAGTATACTGGTTTGGCATAGGTGATCACGGTGTTGTCGATGCCTGAAGGGGTGCCATGATGCAGTTTCTCGATCTCATAAGCACAGGCGTTGACGTCGTCAGGTGAGAGAGGATGACCGAGAAAGGCCGATAGGGCGCGGAGGAGAGAAATGGTGACAGCTGCTCCAGATCCTAAGCCGGAGGCAATGGGAATGGTCGAGGCGATGTGAATCTCGAGAGCGGGAGGCGAGGAGATGCCCAGGCGGTGGAAAACGATCTGGATGGCCGACCCGATGGGGTGTCCGGCAGGAAGCGAGGTCAGGTCGGTGTGCAGGGAAATTTGAGGAGCGTGGATCCAGACTCCGGGGCGGGGCGATTCGGCAACGGTGGTTTCTGCATAGACGCAATTCACCGGGACAGCCAAGGCCGGCTGGCCATAGACGACCGCATGTTCGCCAAAGAGGATGATCTTGCCAGGTGCCGAGGCGGTGACCATGGCTTATTGTTGAAAGTAGAAGATGATCAGGAGGGCAATGCCAAACAGGACAATGGCAATTTGTATGGGGCGATCGGAGAGCAACACTTCTTCGGGAGCGCCGGCATCATGGGTGACTTGGATGATGTAGAGATAGCGAAAAATGATGTAGACGATAAAGGGAATGGTCAGCATCATGCTGTGGTTGGGGGGTAGGTTGGGCGCCGAGAAGGTGTAGAGGGAGTAGGCTAGGATGGTGGCAGCCGAGACGATGGTAACGTATTGGTCGAGCAGAGGGATGGTATAGCCTTCAAGGACTTTGCGATGGGAGCCCGCCCCTTGATTGAGCAAGGCTAATTCGGCGCGGCGTTTGCCAAAGCCCAGGTAGAGCGAGCCTAGGGTGGTTACAACGTAGAGCCAAGGTGAGAAGCGCTCCACAGTAATCAGCGTGGTGCCAGCATGTACACGTAAGACAAAGCCAGCCGCTACAATCAGCACATCTACGATGGGAATGTGCTTTAGCCAACGGGAATAGGCGAGATTGAGCAGGAAGTAGAACACGATTACTTGACCGAATCCCGTCGAGAGTAACCAAGCCATCCCGATGGATAGGGTGGCTAAGAGGAAGCCGGCGATCCACGCCACCGACAGGGGAAGCTGACCAGAAGGGAGCGGGCGTTTTCGTTTTTCGGGATGCAGGCGATCGACTTCGAGATCGGCTAGGTCATTGAAGATATAGACGGCACTGGAGATCAAGCAGAAGAGAAGGAATCCAGCCAGGGTGCGAGCAAACGGTTCGGGCTGGAAGAGTTGTTTGTCGAACACGAGGGCGAAGAATACAAATCCATTCTTCGTCCAGTGGCGCAGGCGCATGGTTTTGAGGAGAGCGACGAGCATGGGGGAGATTATAAGCGAGGAAAGGGGAGAGCAGGAGAGCAGAGAGGAGGGATATAATGATGGTGTGGCAAAAGTAAGGCTGGATGTGTTGTTGACAAAGCGTGGGTTGGCTGAATCACGGGCAAGGGCACAGGCGTTGATCTTGGCCGGCCAGGTGCGGGTGAAGGGACAGATAACGCTTAAGCCCGGGACGATGGTCGGCGAGGATGTGGTGATCGAGGTCATTTCAGGGCCGCGATTCGTCTCGCGAGGGGGAGAGAAGTTGGATGCAGCGCTGAGTCGCTTTGGCTTGGATGTGCATGGCTTGGTCTGCGCTGATGTGGGCGCTTCTACCGGCGGATTTACCGATTGTTTGTTGCAGCGCGGGGCACATAGGGTGTATGCGATCGATGTGGGGAAGGGTGTGTTACACTGGAAGTTGCGCAATGATCCCCGGGTGATTGTAATGGAGCAGACCAACGCTCGTTTTCTAGAGGCGCTGCCCGAGCCAATCGATTTGGTGACAGTGGATGCTTCGTTTATTTCGCTCAAGTTGTTGTTGCCGGCCCTCTGCCAATGGTTGAGGCCGGCCGAGGGAAGGGAAACGTCCACGGAACAAGGCGCTGGGATTGTGGCTCTGATCAAGCCGCAATTTGAGGCCGGCCGTCAAGAGGCAGCGCGCGGGGAAGGAGTGATCCGCGATCCGGCCATTCATCGCCAGGTCTTGTTGGACATATTGACATTTGCTCAACAACAGGGGCTGGGTATACATGGCCTGATGCGCAGTCCACTCTTGGGGCCAAAAGGGAATGTGGAGTTTTTGGTTTGGTGGAGACCCGGCAGAGGGGAGTCGGAGCCGGCCCAATGGGTTGAACGGGTGATGAAGGAGGCTTAGGGTCAGGAAAGCGCCAGGTTGCGACGCGCTTCGTCTAGAATCTCATCGATCGTCAGATTGGATCGGTCCGTGCGGGCCGGGTGATAATGAACGTGAACGCGCAACACGTTGGGAATGTTTTCGCTGATCAGACGTTCGACAGCGGTGGCAATGATATCCCCTTCTGAGACGCTCAGGAAGCCATCAATGCCGATGGTCATGTTGATGACGATGTGCGGGCCGAAACGATGGGCTTGAAGTTCCTCGAGTTGGATCACGCCATCTACTTGTTGTAGGTGATGAACGATCTGCTCAGCGAGAACGCGACTAGGGACGGCATCCATGAGTTCGATGGAGGACTCGCGGAGGATAAAGATACCGGTGCGTAAAATGAGCAACGCTACTAGGGCGCCGGCCAAGGGATCGAGCCAAGGCAAACCACGTTGACCGAAGAAGATGCCCAGCGAGGCCGCGCCGGCGGAGAAGATATCGTTGCGATGGTCGTAGGCCAAAGCAAACACGACCGGATGATGGATCTGGTTGGCCAACCGACGGGTATAGAAGAACAAGGCAGTTTTGAGAACAACTGTGCCTAAGGCAACCCAGAGTGCAACATCGGCTGCACCTTGAGAGATTAAGACGCCGTCTAGCATGTCCCAGATCTTGTCCAAGGCGTCCCAGAAGATCGTAATCGCTGTGACCACGATGAACGCACCCACAGTCAACGAGGCAATGCTCTCGAGTTGGTGATGTCCATATGGGTGCTCGGTATCGGCTGGCTTGTTGGCCAAGCGGACAAAGATGGATGTAACGACATAGGAGGCCACATCAGAAGTGGAATTGATCCCTTCAGCCAACAGGGCTGGGCTGTGTCCCACCACGCCGACAAACGTCTTCACCACCGAAAGTAGGATATTGGCTAGAAGGCCAAGGTTCACTGCCAACAGGCTTTTGCGTTCCCGTTCGTGATGCATACTGAGATTGTAGTCCGATGTCAACCAGGAGACAATAGCCAAGTTGTCGACAATCTTAGGAAACGATACTGAACGGGGACCGTTCCAAGAACAGTACGACACTGTAACATTTTTGGCGGGTTTGGAGAGGATCAAACGCTAGGCCGTTCGATGGTGAGCAAAGCCGTCAACGAATTGGGACAACGAATAAACGAAGGCACATTGCTCTTCGCTGGGAGGGTTCAGGCCAACGAGCACTTGCTCATAAATTGTCTTTGTTCTGCCGTTCGTTGACGGTAACTTTGACCGCATCTGCTAGATCGGCAAAGAATTTTCGAATGCTCTTGTCAGGTTTTGAAAAAAGGCGAGCTCCTCGTAAGATGGGAGGTGATAGATTGCATCGAAGAAGAACTTTGCCAGAATTGCACGCCCAACTCTCTCAGGAGTGGCAGCCGGTGCTCGACCGCCTCCTGGAGGCGCTGACCGCCTTGCCCTGCGATGGGGACAAGGCGTTATACCAGCTGTGGGAACAGCTTCCCGGACGGACCAGTCAGCCGGACGAGCGACGCACGCCCTCGGAAAAATTGCGTGCTTTGATCCTGCGCCTGAGCCAGGATCGGGCGAGATAGATTCAGTTCGCTCATGACCCGGCCATTCCTTGGACGAATCACCGCACCGAACCAATGATTGGGCGAATCAAACACCGAGCCGAGCGTGTTCGAGGCGATAAAACTACCGCTGGTCTACTAGCGGGAAGCCTGGCAGCGGCTTAGTTTTGGACAGAGAAGCGCCAAATGCTCTGGGCAGGAGTGGGCCTTTTGCTCTTGTCGTATTTTTGCCCACCAAATTTGTTACAGTGCACCCTCCGCAGTTCTTGACGTAACACGAAGCGCGTGATACAATCTAACACCGTTATTTCTCAGCTCGTTGTCTTGCTTCAGTGAAAGGTTTGGAACAAATGAGGCCATCCGGCTGGTTGTGATGGCCTCATTTTCTGGAAAGACGTCTTCTGCTAATTTTGTGTTTGTGGAGGCAATGTGCCCACGATCAACCAAATTGTTCGTAAAGGTCGCAAGACCAAGAAGGTCAAGAGCAAAGCGCCAGCTTTGCAATATACACTCAACTCGTTCACGCAGCGCCGTGTTCGTCAGCCAGGCGGCGCGCCGCAGAAGCGTGGCGTATGCACCGTTGTGCGTACGATGACCCCGAAGAAGCCTAATTCCGCGCTGCGCAAGATTGCCCGCGTCCGCTTGACGAACGGCATCGAGGTGACTGCCTACATCCCCGGCGAGGGACATCAGCTGCAGGAGCACTCGGTGGTCTTGGTGCGCGGCGGTCGTGTGAAGGACCTGCCTGGTGTGCGCTACCACATCGTGCGCGGGGCCCTGGACACGACTGGCGTGACCAATCGCAGGCAGGGCCGCTCCAAGTACGGCGCTAAGCGTCCGAAATAAGACGGTAGGTAGACGATGAGACGAGGAACCCCTGAGCGACGCATCATTATGCCGGATCTGCGCTACAACAGCGTGACCGTGCAGAAGATGATCAACCACGTTTTGTCGCGCGGAAAGAAAAGCCTGGCTACGCGTCTGGTCCACGACGCTCTGGACATCATCCGCGAGAAGACTCAAAAGGACCCGATCGAGGTCTTTGAAACGGCATTGAAGAACGTCGGACCCATTATGGAAGTTCGGCCGCGCCGAGTGGGCGGCGCAACCTATCAGGTTCCGATGGAAGTGCCGGCCCATCGCCGCCTCACCCTGGCGATTCGTTGGATCCTCGATGCGGCGCGCCAACGACCGGGCAAATCCTTCCCCGAGAAACTGGCGGCCGAGCTGATGGATGCGGCCAACGAGACGGGCAACGCTATCCGCAAGCGCGATGAAACTCATAAAATGGCCGAGGCCAATCGTGCCTTTGCGCACTATCGTATCTGATCTCGAAGTAGGTAATTCTTTTTATGGCACGCGAGTATCCGCTGGAGCGATATCGGAACATCGGCATCATTGCCCATATTGACGCCGGAAAGACGACAACCACCGAGCGAATCCTGTTCTATACCGGTCGCACTCATCGCTTGGGATCGGTGGATGAGGGCACGACGGTCACGGACTGGATGGAACAGGAGCGCGAGCGGGGGATTACTATCGTTTCGGCGGCTGTCTCGGCCGACTGGAAGGGCTATCGCATCAACCTGATCGATACCCCTGGCCATATTGACTTCACGGCCGAAGTCCAACGTTCGCTGCGCGTCCTGGATGGTGGCGTGGTGATCTTTGACGCTGTGCAAGGCGTGGAGCCGCAGTCGGAGACGGTCTGGCGACAAGCCGATCGCTACGGCGTGCCTCGCATCTGCTTTGTCAACAAAATGGATCGCGTGGGCGCTTCCTTTGAGTGGACCATTCAGACCATCCAGGATCGCCTAGGCACCAATCCGATCCCGATGCAGCTTCCGATTGGATTTGAGTCATCCTTCCGGGGCGTGGTTGACCTGCTGACCATGAAGAGCTTTGTCTGGGAGGACGAAATGGGCCGTGAGATCAAGGAGATCGAGATCCCGGCCGAGCTGCGCACCCAGGCAGAAGAGGCACGCATGCAATTGGTGGAGCGGATTGCCGAGCTGGATGACGATCTGACCGTCAAGTACCTAGAAGGCGAGACGATCACCGTGGAGGAACTCAAACGCGCGCTTCGCAAAGCCGTGATCGCTAACCGCGCCACACCCGTTTTCTGCGGATCGGCCCTTCGGAACAAGGGGATCCAGCTTTTGCTGGATGCGGTGATTGATTACTTGCCCTCCCCGATCGATATTCCGCCCGTGCGCGGCACCGACCCGGACCAGCCGGAGACGATCATCGAATTGCCGGCCGACGATAACGCTCCGCTCAGCGCCTTGGTCTTTAAAATCGTGAGCGATCCCTACGTAGGCCGCTTGGCCTACTTCCGAGTCTACTCCGGCACGCTGACCCAAGGCACGATGGTATACAACTCCACCAAGGGCAAGCGGGAGCGAATTGGTCGTCTACTGCGCATGTATGCGGATCGCCGCGAGGAGATTACCGAGGTGCGCGCCGGCGACATTGCTGCTGCACTGGGCTTCAAAGAGACGTTTACCGGCGATACATTATGCGATAGCCGAAAGGTCGTGCTCGAGAGCATCACCTTCCCTGAACCGGTGATTTCGGTGGCCATTGAGCCTAAGTCGAACGCCGATCAAGAGAAGATGAGCGAAGCCCTGCGCAAGCTCTCCGAAGAAGATCCGACGTTCCGTGTGCGCACCGATGAAAACACCGGTCAGACCATCATTTCCGGTATGGGCGAGCTTCACCTGGAAGTGCTAGTAGATCGCATGTTGCGCGAATTTCGGGTGAAGGCCAACATCGGTCAGCCTCGCGTAGCCTATCGGGAGTCGATCACCCGCAAGGTGCCGCGCGCCGAAATGCGATATGTCAAGCAGACCGGTGGCCGTGGTCAATATGGACATGTGGTCTTGGCCCTAGAGCCTGTCGAACGCGGCAGTGGGATCGTGTTTGAAGATAAGATCGTGGGCGGCGTGATCCCGCGCGAATATATCCCGGCAGTGGAAAAGGGGATTCGCGAGGCCGCCGAGAGCGGCGTGATTGCCGGCTATCCGGTGGTAGACCTGAAGGCGATCTTGTATGATGGTTCGTACCATGAGGTCGACTCCAGCGAGATGGCCTTCAAGATGGCTGCTTCGATGGCTTTCAAAGAAGGGGTTCAGAAAGGTGGGCCGATCTTGTTGGAGCCGATCATGAAGGTAGAGGTAATTGTGCCTGAAGAGTATGTCGGCGATGTCATCGGCCAGCTCAACAGCCGGCGTGGCATGATCCAGGGCATGGAGATGCGCCCTGGAAACGCCCAGGCCATCAAGGCCATGGTGCCATTAGGGGAAATGTTTGGGTACGCAACCGTTCTGCGTTCTGCTACCCAGGGGCGTGGGGTCTTCTCGATGGAGTTCGATCACTATGCTCCGGTAGCAGAAGCAGTGGCTAAAGAAATCATTAAGTAATCTTTGTCGTTTGCAAAGGAGTGTCTCATGGCGAAGCAAAAATTTGAGCGGACCAAGCCGCATATGAATGTGGGAACGATGGGCCACATTGATCATGGGAAGA